>Ga0070741_10000773_pt1 | contig 107797 bp, 85 predicted proteins | sample Coa_R1_4_FD_66440 | JGI IMG/M metagenome (GOLD analysis project Ga0070741, IMG submission 66440) | Surface soil microbial communities from Centralia Pennsylvania, which are recovering from an underground coalmine fire - Coalmine... | ecosystem: Environmental > Terrestrial > Soil > Unclassified...
ATGAACGCACGAATGACCGAGCGACCGCCCATCGTGTTCGCGCGAGCGAATGCCAGCTCCCCCAACGGTCCGCTGACAGCCGATGGAGCGGAGGAACGAGCGCTCGCGGACACGCCGCGTGTCCGGCCTCGGCTCGCATGAACCTCGCGGCTTCCAGAAAGAAAGATGATGTGAAGTGAGGCGGTCGAGGTACCGAGCCGGCTTGGAGAGGAGTCTGTGGCTAAGGCCAGGAACGGCTACCGATGCCGCGGCCCTTGGGCATTAACCGGCGATCAGCAACGAATCCAACCGCAACTCGGTCACGAGACGTCTGACGCTGACCGCGTCGCCCTGAGCGAGCACAGCCTGGAGATCATCGAGTTTCCGTACAGTCGTGAAGCTCTTCGCAGGCGCAACGTACACGACAGCAGGCTTATGAGCGCGGCACAGGTTGACGACGTTGTTAATCGTGCCTTTGCTCTTCCCGTCCCAAAGCATCAGCCCATACTCGGCGTCGTCGGCCATCGCTCTATCTTTGACGGTGTAGTACTCGAATCCACGTGCGTTTGGCGTAGCGGTTAGTTCCCGCGTCTCCCAATTCCCGACGTTGTTCCGACAATGATTCGCCATGCAGTGCACAAGTACGTTGCCGTATCTCTTGCTTGCTAGATAGCTCTGAACGGCTTTGTCGGCACCGTTTGCATCGCCGACTAGGATGGTGAAGCCCTTGTCGACGATCGTGTCAATCCGTGCCTTCACCTCTGCCGGAAGGCGCGATATCCGACGGGAACCGGCGACGAAAACAAAGGTTGAAGGCATGGCTTACTTTGTCCGCGTCAAGGCAAGCGCTCGAATCTCAGACGCGCCCATCTCTGTCAGCACCTCAGCGACGCGCCGGAGCGTACTGCCAGTTTCCCACAGGTCGTCGACGACCAAGACGCGAAGTCCCTGCACCGACTCTGTTCCGCGCTGGATGGCGGCGCTCAACAAGGGACCACGTTCGTACAGAGGCACGTTCTTCATCTGTTGCGTTGCCGTCGCTTTCATCACCGCTTCGGAACGAACGGGTACTCCAAGTCGGGCTGCGAGTCCGTCGACGATGAGTCGCACTGGCTGTCTGGCCCGATGTAGGGACGGCGGTGGGAGCACGATGCAATCGATCAGGCCGGGCCAACGCTCCAGTATGAAGGCTGATGCTGTTTCAATGATGTCGTCCGGTCCCCCATTTCGGTACTTGAGCTGATACACGAGCTCACCGAGCGGCGAGCGGGTTGTATCGAACTGCATATGGTCGCCGAGATAACCGATGGGCCGTGCCGAAATCACATGACGATCCAGCACGAAACCTTCGACCCATGGCCCGTCGATGTGTTCCGGATTTGTGGCTACGATTGCCATTCGTCGCCTGGCATCGGCGGATTGTCTTTGCCGGAACGCTCCAGCACTCCAAGGGCTTTACTGATATCGGCACGCGCGGCCCGTTCTTCGAGGTGTGCGCGTCTATCAGACTCCGACGTCTGACGTGCAGCAAGGGCCACGTAACGCTTGTGGCGCTCTGACATTGTGACGTGCTGCCGCCAGTTGACCTGAAACAACGCTTGCGTCATCGGTCGAAAGAACTGGTGACAGATTGGACATTGGCGCCGTACTGCGCCTGCAGGGATCGCTCGCTTTCGTTGCATGTCTGAACCTCGCGCAGGGCAATTATCGCGCTTCAGCGTGACAGGTGGGGTGCCGTTCTCGTCCGCGGTCGCTTGGAAACTCGGCTCCTGATTTGGAGGCCGCGGGAACTCTCCTTCGCGCTGAAGACGGCGAGAACTGGTCGATCGAGTTCCCGCCGCCTCCAAAATGCCTCCACGAACCGGGTCGAAATTCGAGGACCAGAGAGGACGTCAGTGGAGACGACGATTCGTCGCAATCGTCGTCAGTTCAACGGGTTAGACCAGAAGTCGCGCGCCATCGAAAGTTACCGATCGCGCCAATTTCGAATTCGACTCCCGCCGCCTCCAGACTTCGCTCGCCCTTCGGGCGAGCCTCGTCTTGATCAACCAGACTTCGCTCGCCTTCGGCGAGCTACGTCTTGGTTAACGCAGCGAGCACAGATCTGGCGAAGTCTGTCCCGCCGAAGCGGCGCAGGCGCGAAGGCGGATTGCGCGCAAACTCGCGACGAATCACGCACTGACCTCTGTTCACCGCAGGCGGTGCTGTTCGATGAACTGCGTCACGCGCTCGCGGATCTCGTCGCGAATACCGCGAACGGTGTCGACCGGCCGTCCTTTGGGATCCGGGATCGGCCAATCGTCTCGCTTCGCGCCGGGAATCACCGGGCACGATTCGCCGCATCCCATCGTGATGAGCCAGTCCACACCGTTCGCCAACTCCGGCGTCAATCGCTGGGGGACGGCGGCGCTGAGATCAATCCCGGCCTCGCGCATCACGGCGATGACTTCCGGATGGACATGATCACCGGGCTGCGTGCCCGCGGAGAGCGCGCGGGCTTTGCGCGTGTCCGCGAGCTGATTGAAAAACGCAGCCGCCATCTGCGAGCGCCCGGCATTGTGCACGCACGCGAAGATGACCGTCGCGCTCATCGCAGGCCCACCGCGGCATGCGTCGGGATCGGCGCGAAGAACCGCCGCTGAAAGAACCGCGACACGTTCACGAGGAGGATCAGCGCCGGCACCTCGATCAGCGGACCAATGACGGCCGCAAAGGCCGCGCCGGAGCTGACGCCAAACACTGCGACGGCCACCGCGATCGCGAGTTCGAAGTTGTTGCTCGCCGCGGTGAACGACAGCGTCGCCGTCTGCGCGTAATCGGCGCCGAGCCGCCGGCCAATCCAGAACGACACCAAGAACATCGCCGCGAAATAGAACACCAGCGGGATCGCCACGCGGACGACGTCGAGCGGGATGCGGACGATCGCGTCACCCTTGAGCGAGAACATCACCACGATCGTGAAGAGCAGCGCGACCAGCGTGAGTCGTCCGATCCGAGGGACGAACCGCTGCTCGTACCACGGACGACCGCGGGTCCGGAGGCCAATCCACCGCGTCAGCATCCCCGCGAGGAACGGAATCCCCAGATAGATGAACACGCTCTGCGCGATCGCGCCCATCGTGATGCCTGAGAGATCGACCTCGCCGAACGCGATACCGAACCGCGGCGGCAGGACTTTGATGAAGACATACGCGAACACCGAGTAGAACAGCACCTGGAAGATCGAATTGAACGCCACGAGGCCTGCGGCATAGTCCGGATCGCCGCCCGCGAGATCGTTCCAGACGATCACCATCGCGATACAGCGCGCGAGGCCGATCAGGATCAGGCCGATGGCGTACTCGGGATATCCGGCGAGCACAGTCACGGCGAGCGCGAACATGAGCAGTGGACCGATCACCCAGTTCAAGAGCAGCGACAGCAGCAGTACCCGGACGTTCCGAAAGACGTCGCCGAGTCGCTCGTAGCGCACTTTCGCGAGCGGCGGATACATCATCAAGATCAAGCCGACCGCGATCGGAATCGAGGTCGTGCCGATTGAGAGGCGGGTCAACGCCGCGACGAAACTCGGCGCGGCGTAGCCGAGCGCCACGCCAACGGCCATCGCGGCGAAGATCCAGAGCGTGAGAAAGCGGTCCAAAAACGACAGTCCGGTCCGCGGATGACAGGTCGCCGGTTGCATCGCGCTGCCTACGTGCAGCACGTGGGACCGCAGCACGATTTCGCGGCAACGGTGGTGGGCTTGCGTCCCCGAATGAACGCGCTCGCCACGCGGCCGTGGACCTGCGCCGCCAGTGCATCGACGTCGAGACCGGCTTCCGTGAGGAACGCCCGCGCGTCCTCGACCTGGTAGACGCGCCAGGGCTCGACCTCGACGTCCTCGAAGCCGGCGGCGCGCAACTTCGCAGCGAACTCCTCTTCGCCGAGCGCGCCGGCCACGCAACCGACCCAGAGTTCGAGGCTTCGGCGGATCTGCGCCGGCATCTCGCCGCGGACGACGACGTCGGAGACGGCGAAACGGCCGCCCGGCTTCAGCACCCGGAACGCCTCACGCAGCACCGCGTCCTTGTCTCCCGAAAGGTTGATGACGCAATTTGAGATAATCACGTCGACGGACGCGTCGGGGAGCGGGATGGCTTCGATCGTGCCCTTGAGGAACTCGACGTTTGTCGCGCCGGCCTTCCGCTGATTCTCACGCGCGAGCGCGAGCATCTCGTCGGTCATATCGAGCCCGTAGACCTTGCCGGTCGGACCGACACGCGTTGCGGAGAGCAGCACGTCGATGCCGCCGCCCGATCCGAGATCGAGGACCGTCTGACCGGGCTCCAGCGCGAGCAGGGCGGTGGGGTTGCCGCACCCGAGCGATGCCGTGACGGCGGTCGCCGGCAGTCCAGAGGTCTCCGCATCGGAATAGAGGTTGGACGTGATCGGGTCGCTGCAGCCGCAACTGGTCGGACCGCAGCAGCCGGTCCGCGCCGGCACTGCGTCGGTGACTTGCTTGGCGATGGCGCCGTAGTGCTCTCGAACGGCCTGCTGGATGTCGGACATGACGGGGTCTCCTTGTATCTGCAAAAACAGATATAGGAACGATAGGCGGCCGTGATATATTTGTCAATACGGATATATGGCGAAGCCACTCGCGGACATGGAAGGCCTGTTCAAGGCGCTCGCCGATGAAACCCGCCTGCGCATTCTCGGGCTCCTCCTGGCGGGCGAAGTGTGCGTCTGCGACATTCACGAGAGCCTCAAGATCCCGCAGCCGAAAGCGTCGCGCCACCTCGCCTATCTGCGGCGGTCGGGTTTGGTCGAGACGCGGCGCAGCGGACTCTGGATTCACTACCGCCTGGGAAGGCTCGCGGACCCGGTGCTTGGCGCGATCTTCGACGCGGTCCGGCACGGACTCACGCACGTCGACGTCGTGCACAAAGATGGCGAGCGTCTACGCAAGCGAACCGGCTGTTGTGTGCCGACGCCTGGCGACATCGGCTTGACCTCGTGTTGCGCGCCACCTTCGACGAGCCGACCAAATGCCGCTCGCACGCGCGCGGCGCAGTGACGCTTCGGCTAGCGATGGGAGCGGCGGCTCCGCAACGAGGAAGCCCGATGCAGATTGAACGCGCGCACGCCGACGACTGTGCGGCGGTCGAAGCCCTTCTCACCCTGAACCGATTGCCCGTCGATGGACTCGCTGGGCACACCGACACGCTCCTGGTGGCGCGTGAAAACGGTCGGGTGATCGGCACGTCGGCGCTCGAGATCTACGCCGATGGTGCGCTCCTGCGATCCGTCGCCGTCGACCCCGCTGTACACGGGCGCGGGATCGGCGTGGCCGTCACGGAAGCGGCCCTCCGACTCGCCGCCGATCGCGGGATCAAGGACGTGTTCCTGTTGACGACGACGGCCCCGCAGTTCTTCCCGCGTTTCGGCTTCGAGACGATCACGCGCGAGGACGTTCCCCCGTCGGTGCGCACGTCCATCGAGTTCACGTCGGTCTGTTGTGCATCCGCGGTGGTCATGCGGAAACGGTTACCGTAGGCTGTTCGGCGGGTGTCGGAGACATCGGCCCGGTCAACAGCGGACGCTCATGCGTACTTGCACAACGCCATGAACCCGAAGTCCATGTGCACCTGCCGCGGTTGTCTTCCCGCCAATGCGGTGAGTTCGAAACTGTGACGATGGAGGTGCAAGGGATGCACGTCGTCACTGGCATTGCGAAACTTCAACGAACCGTCCATCGATCTCGGTCAACGGATTCCTGCGATTCGAACTCGCGAAGACGGGCCAAAGTGGCCGTGAGGAGGAAGCCCTGGTGCGCGCGCGTTATTTTTCGCCCTTCAGCCGATGCTCGCCTTCGACGATCGGGTGCCACCCGAACACGAGCGAGACCATCAAACCGTCCATGCGAAGGTCTTGGGGCGCATAGTCGTGAACCGTCGACTTGTAGCCGACGGTGAGGCCCAAGTTTTCGTTGAGCGTGTACCCGAGCGTCAATCCCACGCCGACGTTATTGAGCTTCTCGCCCGGGACGCCGTTGATGGTCGCCTTGCCGCCGGTGTACCAGGCGGCGTCGAACGATCCCCAGATGCGCTCGGCGAAGTCGCGCGTGAGGTGCGCGTCCACCTGGAACAGCGGATCCGTCTTCATGGTCTGTCCGACATAGTCGTCGTTGGGTCCGAACAACCACAGGGCGGGCAGGAACTCCAGCGTCGTGCGCCGGCCAGGCACCCATTCGCCAAGCTGCGCGATGATCGGCGCGCCTATCCGTCCGTACCAGCGATTCTGTCCGATATTCAGCGGCTGGCTGCTGTTGTACTCGCCGATCGGGACCGCCAGATCCGTGAGCACGTCGACAGAGAAGCCCGGCTCATACCGCAGCGCGTCGGGGATATTCCTCTGCGCCTTCGGGCCGATCACGTTGAGATCGAACTCCATCATCGGGTCGCCGAAGCCATTGGCCGCCTGCTTGAAGGTCCTGCCGGCCACGGTGACGTCGCCCGACAATCGCCCCATGGGGAGGAGCACCGCCACCATCGCCGAACGATCGAGCCACGTAAACGTGTGTGCATAGCCGCCCAGGGTCAACGTCGCATCGAACTCCGCTCCTGCCGTCACGGTATGCGCCGGGTCGAACGGATTCGTGTCGCCGCTCATGGAATTGACGATGAGCGGCACGGCATTCGCGTCCGACAGCGTCTTCCAGTAGAAACGTGCCGGGACCTGGGCTTGAGCCTGCAGGGGGCAGAATACCCCGAAGGCGAGCATCGTCGCCACGACCAGCCGCACGCGAGCAAGGGGTGTCATCGAGCCTCCGTCGTCATGGCTTCTTGGGATCGGCCATCATGTTCTTGGGCGGAACGAACTGCCGCTTGTTGGTCAGCGGCGGGTAGCCTGGATCATCCGGGACACGCGGTGGAAGCTGGTCTTTCAGCACCTCGAAGACCGAGCGACTTGGCAGGACCACGTTGTTGGTCCGCACGTAGCTGTCCCAGAGGGCAACCAGCGCCTGCACCTTGTCCGGGCGCACGGCGGCGAGGTTCGTTCGCTCGGCGGGATCGCTGGCGAGATTGAACAACTCCCAGTCGGCGTCGCCGAATGGTTGATATTCCCACCGAAGTTTCCACTCGCCCTGGAGCACCGCGCGATTGCCGAAGAGTTCCCAGGCGAGCGAGTCCTGCGCCGTGCGTGGCGATTCCGCCCGCCCCGCCAACACCGGGCCCCAGGACTTGCCGAGGAGTGGGGGCAACTCGCGCCCCGCGTGCGTCTTCGGATAACTCGTGCCGGCGATATCGAGCAGCGTCGGCATGACGTCGGCGACGCACATCAGGCCCTGGTTGATGCTCCCCTTCGACCGCTTGACGACGGGACCGCTGACGATGAGCGCGTTGCGAATCCCGCCTTCCCCGAGCCAGCTTTTGTACTGACTGAAGGGCGTCATCGACACCTGCGCCCACATCGGGCCGTAGGCGACGTACGTGCCGGGATCGCCCCAGGCATTCGGATTGGTCTGCGACCAGTGGACCGCCGCAAAAAAACTGTCGCGGGAGCCGGGCGTGCCCGCGATCGTGGCGAAGAGGTCGTTTCCCTCGGCGCCGTTGTCGCCGAACACGATGAAGATCGTGTTCTCGTACTCGCCGATTTGTTTGAGGTGGTCGATGAGCCGGCCGACGTGGAAGTCGAGGTTCTCCACCATGCCGGCGTACAGCTCCATCTTCTTGCCAAGGATGGCGCGCGTGGCCGGCGCGAGCAGGACGGGATCGGGCACGAACCACATGCGTTCGGAGAGCTGCGTGCCTTCGGGAGTGATGCCGAGCTCGATTTGCCGTTTCAGCCGCTGCTGCCGTATCGCGTCCCACCCCTGGTCGTACTCGCCCACGTGCCGGTTACGCCACTCGCGCGGCAGGTGATACGGATCGTGCGGTGCCTGGTGGGCGACATAAGCGAAGAACGGTTTCCCATCGCCGTGATTCGCGTCGATGTATCCGATCAGCTTGTCGGTGTAGGTCTTCGTCGCGTAGTAGTTCGGAGGCAATCGCGTGAGGTAGCGTCCGTCCTCCGTGAAGACGGACTTGGGCGCCGCGGCCGTGAAGTTCGTCATGTCCCAGTAGCTGCCCGCGCCGTCGAGCATCGAGAAGTCGCGCTCGAAGCCCCGCGCGGCGGGAATCTGGTCCGGCGCCTTGCCCAGATGCCACTTGCCGACCATGTAGGTGTGATAGCCGGCGTCCTTGAGCAGCTCCGGCAGCGTGACGACCCGATCGTTGAGGTAGCCCTCGTAGCCGACGATCCCACGCTGGTTCGGCGCGGTCCACTCGTCCATGTTGCCGATGCCATTCAGGTGTGCATCGACGCCGCTCAGGAGCACCGATCGCGTCGGCGAGCAGGTCGGGTTCGTGTAGAAGTTCGTGAAGCGGACGCCCTCCTTCGCCAGCGCGTCGAGGTTCGGCGTCTTGATCTCGCTGCCGAAGGCGCCCATGTCGGCGAAGCCCAGGTCGTCGGCGAGGATGATGACGATGTTCGGTCGGCGGGGCGCGTCAGGGGAGGCCACTGCGCCGGGCTGTTGTCCGCGCGACGACCGGGTCGCCGCAAACGCAGCGACCATCATCAGCGCCGCCGACATGACCGGACGCGTTCGTATGTGCGTCGTGGCTGTGTCGAATCGCATACGTCAAGCGTAGCCACCGCTCCTCGCGTCGACTATGCGAAATCGGCAAGCGGGCCATGGCGAGCGGTTGCCGGAAACGCATAGTCGAAACAACGAGCGATCGGTACCGTGAATTGACGGCTGCTGCCGGGGAAGCGGACAAGCGAAATCAGCAGCGAACAGGACCGACGGAGTGCCGATCGACAAGTACGACGCCCCAGCGCTCGTGTCGAACCGAGCCCCGCGCCGCTTCCACGTCATGGTGAAGCCGGGGGGCTCGACCTGTAACCTGGATTGCGACTACTGCTTCTATCTGAGCAAGCAGACGCTACCGGGTGGACCCGGCGTGGGCCGCATGTCCGACGAACTGCTGGAGCGATTCATCCAGCAGTACATCGCCGGCGTCACCGGCCCCCAGGTGGTGTTCTCCTGGCAGGGCGGCGAACCGACACTGCTAGGCCTGGATTTCTACCGCAGAGTGGTCGCGCTTCAGAACAAGTACGCGAAGCCGGACCAGCAGATCGAAAACGACCTACAAACCAACGGCACGTTGATCGACGACGAGTGGAGCGCCTTTCTCAAGGAAAACCGGTTCCTTGTCGGCCTGAGCATCGACGGACCGCGCGAGATTCACGATCGCCACCGGGTCAACAAGGGTCGCCAGCCCACATTCGACCGCGTGATGAATGCGGTCCGTCTGCTCAGACAGCACTCCGTGCCATTCAACACGCTGACGTGTGTCCATCGGCACAACGCGCGAAGGCCCGTGGACGTCTACCGCTTCCTGCGTGACGAAGTCGGCTCCACCTACATGCAGTTCATTCCGATCGTGGAACCCAACGGCTTCGAGCGAACGGCGCCGCAGAAATGGAATGCCGACACGCTTCCAAAGGACGGAGATCCGGAGACGTTTCCGGGCCACCCGCACTCGATTGTGACCGAGTGGTCGGTGAATCCGGACGATTACGGTTATTTCTTGTGCCGGGTCTTCGACCGCTGGCTCAGTCGTGACGTCGGGAAGATCCGGATCAACCACGTGGAGACACTGCTCGCGCAGCATGTGGGCGTCGGCTCGCAACTGTGCATCTACAGCGAGTTGTGCGGCAAGGGCGTCGCGGTCGAACACGACGGGCGCGTCTACGCCTGCGATCATTACGTGTATCCGGAGTATCAGCTCGGAAGCGTGGAGACCGCGTCGCTCACGAATCTCGTGTTCTCGCGCGCCCAGGTGCGGTTCGGTTACGCGAAGAACGAAACGCTTCCCGCCCACTGCAGGGCGTGCACGTTTCTGAGCGACTGCTGGGGAGAATGTCCGAAGAACCGGATCGTTCGAGCGCCCGACGGCGAACCGGGACTGAACTATCTCTGTCGTGGGCTGAAGGCGTTCTTTGCGCACGCGATCCCCGAGGTCGATCGGATAGCGGCACGCGTGCGCGAGCAACGCGCTCGGGCGGCGGCTGCCGTTCGGGACGATTCGTATGGGTAGCGCGCCCTCTTCCGGAGGTCTCTCGCGAGCGATCGTGGCGCTCGCCTTCGCCCTCGTCTCGGCGCCGTCACCTGTGGCTGCGCAGATACAAAGCCCTTCGCAGGCGAGCGAGGACGACACCGCCCAGAGCGACGTCGACCCAACGCGGCCGGTGTTCTTCAGCATCCGCCCCGAGTTCTACACGCTCGCGCACGGCGCCGAACAGCGCGTCCTGGTCTTCCGAACCGACGCCGCCGTATTGAAGACGCAGCGCTTCTTCAGCGGACTGCCCGGCGTCATTTTGCGATTCGAAGCGCCGGTTGTGGGCTCGGACGCGAATGGGCAGCACGCCTTCGGTGTGGGCGACGCGTACGGTCAATTCCTCGTCATCCCGTATGTGAATGCGACGAAGACGTTCGCCTGGCTGTTCGGCACCGGCGTCGTCCTTCCGACCGGGACCGACATGCTGACCGGCGGCGGCAAGTGGGTCGTCGCGCCGATGGGCATCCCGCTCTGGCGATTTGCGAACAGCCTCTTCTACATCAAGGTCCAGAACTTCACATCCGTGGCCGGCGACGCGGCCCGGCCCGATCTCAACTACCTGCTCGTGTCGCCGCTGTTCTTTCGAAAGATGGCAGCGGGCTGGTGGGTGGTCGCCGACTCGGACATCAAGACGATCTGGACGGATGACGGCCGGACGAATGTCAGGACAGGCTTCCTCCTCGGACACGGTCTTGTGCCGGGCGTGAGCATCTGGGTGAAACCGGAAATATGGTGGGGGCCAAATCCCGACATTCGCCGGGCCGTCAGATTCGGGATCGTGTGGTACACGCGGCGCGCTGCTCCTCCCGCCGGGGCGACGCCATGACACGATCCGCAATGATCAGGCGCGTCGCACAGACGATCGGTGCAGCGATGTGGCTGATGCTGGCCGCATCGACCGGGTACGCGCAACCGAGCGGTCAGGTGTGGACGAACGTGACCTCCGACTGGCTGTCGACCGAGCGCCTCACGTACGAGCTGGACCTGGAGCCGAAGAGCCAGGTCGTCTCGGCGCCCGGGCAGCCGCTCTGGATGAATCTCGATGTGACGCCGTCGGTGGCCTACGCGGCAACCGGGTGGCTGGACCTCATCGGAGAACTCACGACCGGCTACACCGATCAAACCGACAACCACAACACATTCGAAGCGACCGTGCGGGCCGGCTTGCAATTTCACATCCTGTCGAGAGTCATTCAGCCGCATCTTGCCGGTGGTCGGGGCGCCGATCGCGAAAAGCTGCCGCTTCGCCGCGCGGTCGTCAGCACGTTGCTGCGTGTCGAACAACGCAACTTCGTCTACGGCGGCACCACGCCCACTGAATCGTCGTGGCGATTCCGCGACCGCGTCGAATTCGACTACCCGCTCAACCGTCCGAAGCTCACGATGGACGGCGCCGTGTATCTCTCGAACGACGGCGAAGCGTTCGTGCCCCTGGCATCCGCCGCCGATGCCGGCCGCGTCAGCCAGTTCCGGATTCGCACCGGCATCGGCTACCGACAGAGTTTCGCGTGGCGGTTCGAAGCGCTCTATATCTGGACCGGAACGAGGAACGCGGACGGCAGCGGCTTCACCGTCGCGAGTCACGCGCTCGACGTGCGCATCAAGCGGATGTTCTGAGATGGCATGAACGCGCAGCGACACGGATCGCGCCCGCAGTGGCGCGGATCACGTCCGCGACGCGGCCGACTCAACTGTTGCATGACACGTCGCGCCCCGACATGCTCGCGTCGCATTCGTTGTGGCATAGTGACCCCATGCCCCGCGCGCTCACGCCTACGGAGTACCGGCTCCTCGTCGAGCACTCGCCCGTCATGGTCTGGCGCGCCGGCCTCGATGCGCACTGCGACTACTTCAACGCCACCTGGCTCGAGTTCACCGGCCGCACGCTCGAGCAGGAACAGGGCGACGGCTGGGCCGAAGGGGTCCACCCCGACGATCTCGAACGCTGCGTCGCCCACTATCTCGATCACTTCCATCGGCGGCGCGCGTTCGAAATGGAGTATCGCCTCCGCCGCCACGACGGCGAGTACCGGTGGATCTTCGATCGCGGCGTGCCGTTCACCGACGAACGCGGCGCCTTCGCCGGATTCATCGGGAGCTGCGTCGACGTCGACGAACGGCGCAAGGCGCAGGACGCGCAGCAGCAGCACAACCAGGAGCAGCTCGCGCTGGCGCGCGATTTCGAGAAGTGGATTCTCGCCATCGTCAGCCACGACATCCGCGATCCGCTGAGCACGATCCTGTTCGCCGCGCGCCGGCTTCAGGACACAGCCGATCCCAAATCGAAGAAGCACGCGGACATCGTCGAACGCGGCGTCCATCGGATTCAGCACATCGTCGGCGACCTGCTCGATCTGTCGCGCGAACGAGAAGGCGCCGGCATCCCCATCGATCGGAAGCCCACGGATCTGCGGGCCGTGTGCCGGCAGATCGTCGACGAGCTCGAAGCGATTGCGCGCGACCGTCAGATCACGCTCGATTGCGAGGGCGACGGCACCGGCGCGTGGGACGAGCACCGCGTCCTGCAGGCGATCTCCAATCTCGCGTCCAACGCCGTGCAGCACGGCACGCCGGGTTCGCCCGTGCGTCTGCGTCTCACCGGAGACGAGCACGCGGTGGCCGTCGAAGTCCACAACAGCGGCACGATCCCCGCCGACATGCTGCCGCGGATTTTCGAGCCGTTCCGGTCCGGCCGTCATCACGCCAGCCGCGGCGACGGCCTCGGCCTCGGCCTCTTCATCGCCAAAGCCATCGCGCGGGCACACGGCGGCGGGCTCGAGGTCGATTCGGCGAACGGTTCGACGACGTTTCGACTCGTCCTGCCGCGCCGCATGCCCCCGGACGTCGCGCGGGTCTGACCCCGCGCGCGGCGGCCGCGGGCGCATCACGCGAGCCACCGCGCGAGCGCCGTCGCCATCCACAGGAACACCGTGAACCCGACGACGTCCTGAAACGCCGTCTCGAACGGCCCGGCCGTCGCCGCCGGATCGAACCCGAGCCGCTTCGACAGCATCGGAATCAGCGTCCCCATCACGCTCGCCGCCACGACCGCGCACGTCATCGACGCGCCGACGACGACGCCGAAGGGCCAGCGGCGGGACCAGAAGATGGCGATCGCCGCGAGCACCGAGCCGGCGACCAGCGCGATCGACAACGCCGTCAGCACTTCGCGCCGCAGCGCCTCGCCCCATTTCTGAACCGACACATGACCGGTGTCCAGACCGCGGACGACGATCGCGGCGGCCTGGAGGCCGACGTTGCCCGACACCGCCGAGATCACCGGCATGAACGACGCGAGCAGGATCACCTGGCGCAGCAGCGCATCGAACCGCGCGATGATCGCGCCGGCGCACAGCTCGATCGCCATCGTGCCGAGCAGCCACGGCAGCCGCAGCCGCGCGATCTGCGCCGGCGAGCGGCGATCCATTTCGGCGGCGTCCGATCCGACCAGGCCGGCGATGTCTTCGTTGAACTCGTCGGTCAGCACGTCGAGCACGTCGTCGATCGTCACGATGCCGAGCATGCGGCCGTTGGCGTCGACGACCGGCACCGCGGGCAGATCGTAGCGGCCGATGATGCGCGCGACGTCCTGCTGATCGGCGTCGGCCGGCACGCTGATCACGTCGCGGCGCATCACGGCGTCGATCGGCTGCTGCGCGTCGGCGACGAGCAGATCGCGGATGCTGCAGACGCCGGCCGGGCCACGCGCGGCGTCGAGCACGTAGATGACGTTCACCGTCTCGACGCTCGTGGCAACCGCGCGCACATAATCCCACGCGCGCGCAACGGTCAGGCCCAGCGGCACGCCGACGAACTTCGTCGTCATCAAGCGGCCCGCGGTGCCGGTCGGATGCTCCAGCAGTTGCTCGACGTCGATCGCGGCGGTGACGGGCAGCAGCGCCAGCAGGCGTGCGCCGTCGGACGGGGCGTCGGCGACGACGGCTGCCGCTTCGTCCATCGGCAGCCGGTGGAGCAGCGTGGCCGCGCGCAGCGTCGGCAGCGTCTGCAGCAGATGCCGGCGCGTCGCCGCCGCGACGTGCACGAGCGCTTCGGCCGCGCGGCCGTCGTCGAGGATCGCGAAGACGCGCTCGGCTTCGGGCAGCGTCAGCTCATCGAGGACGAACGCGACGTCCGACGCGTGCAGTCCGTCGACGAGCGACTGGACTTGCCGCGTGTCTATCGCGCGCGCGTGTTGCCCCAGCGCCTCGCGAATGTGGTCGATCAGGATCTCGTACATGGCTCCCCCTTTGCGGTCCAAAGGGACGCGGAGTCCACGAAGCGAAAGAAGAGAAGCTGGCGCGGAAAGCGATCGATCCGCCCGGCGTCTCGACAGGCCAAACGCCCGCCGGGACGAGGGCGATCAGGAAGGGAACGTCCTCAGAGCCGCGGGGCGATTGGCGCGCGTTCGCAACGCCTACTGCCGTCGTCTGTCATTGCGGTCATATCCATCTCCATCGTAACGCGCGGCGCGACGAGCAGCTACACTTTCTTGATGCGACGCCTCGCGCGCTTCGCCGCGCCGGTCGTGATCGTCGTGACGACGCTCGGCCTGTCGCTGCCGATGCGATCGGTCGCGCGCCTCGGCGCGGCCGCGGATCGATCGCCGATCGTCGACGCCGTCTGCTCGGCACGCGTCACCGCGACGCCGCGCGTCGCTCGCGCCGATTCGATCGCCATGCCGGCCGCGTTCGCGACCGTCGCGTTCGATCGAACCGCGGGCCTGATGCCGTCGGCGTTCGCGATCGGCCCGCGGCTCGTGGTCGCGAATCGCGCGGCGCACGGCCGCGCGCCGCCTCTCTCCCGCTGAACAACCGTTCGTGTCTGTTCACCAACCGCAGGAGAGGTGTGTCTTGAAACCTGATGAGATTTTCGTGCTCGCGATGGTCGTGATCTGCGTCGCCCTAGTCGTGGCGATGAATCGTCATTCGAAAAAGCACGGCGGATGATCGGCGATAGGGACGCCGAGAAAACCGAAACTCGCTTGTCGACTTCGGTTTGGAGCCGCGCTTCGTCAAATCGAGCGCGGCTCTTTTTTGTGCTCGGCGTGACGCTCGTGGATCGTAGACTTGGGCACCGTCAACAGCTTCTCCATGAGGGAGTCGAACGTTTGCCATTCTTTCGGCGGATCGCCCATTAGACGTCCATGATACCGCGCGATTTGGATCACCGTCTGCTCGTCGCGCATGCAGTATTGCTGGCGGCGCTATTCCTTTTGATCGCGAACGTTTCGTATACGCGATCACTACGGCAGTCCAATCCATCCACCAGCGAACCTGCAGCCGCCACCCAAGCACAGCGCGAGTCTCGTGGCGCCGTGACCAGTTCGCCATTCAGTGGGTCTGCGAATAGCCCCGACATTGCCGCCAATCAAAGAGAGAGCAAAGCGGCGCAGTTTGTTGACAAATTTTTCGACCCTATCGTTTGGGTCTCGCTTGCCGTCGCCTTCTTCACGTTCCTGCAAGTTGGGATTTATAGACAAATGCGTGACCATACGATCGACATCGAACGCGCTTATGTCGACTTGTCCCACAACTCGCCCGGCATAGCTGACGCTTTGACCAGCGTCGCCATCGGTAGTGCCCAATCGCCAACCGCCACGCACATTCGCAAATTGCACGCTAACGTGGGCGTCATTAACAATGGCAACACTCCTGGCCATGTCGAGCGGGTCTTGATTCATGAGTACATCAGCACTGCCCTGCCAGCAGATGATCCGCCGTACCAACTTGACAGAGTGAAACCGGCACAAATCCATCTGGTTAAGAATGCTCGTTTCAATATCGGTTGCGAATTCCCCATTGATGTGGCGACGCTCGATGAAATCTGCAGTGCAGCCGGTATCACTGACGCGGAAACAGCCAAGAAGCTCTTCGTGATCGGTTTCGCTGATTACACTGACAAATTCGGCCGGCGGCACCGAGCGGGATACGCGCGCGTCTACAAGCCGGAGATAGACAGAGTTAAACAGCAGAAACTGATACGGCTCCCCGACGGCAATATTGGTGTCGTTGACGATGAGTTCGCGTACAAGCGGCGGAACAACTTACACTACGTCGTCCAGCCCGGCTACAACTACGATTGGGAGATAGACGATAGTGGCAATCGTAAAACATAGCGCAAGGGACATCACGCCACGTTGAAATCTGGAACTACTTGGCGGGTCGTCACGATGGCGCTGACGACGATCGTGTCGGGCGTCGCGCAGCGCTCGCCGCGCCCGTCCCAGTTGTCGTAGTGTCAGACGCCGGACGGTCAATTCCGCGTCAGGGCAATCTCACCTGGCGGGGAACATGGTAGTACAAAGGTTGGCGTACGGCGGCCGACGCTGAAGGATGAAGCCTTCGAATCTTATGGGGCAACGGCGCAGATTGATCATCCTCATCACCGTGGGGAGTGCGCTGGTCGGCGCGACGATTGGCGTGAAGGCCGCGATGTCGTACCTTGCGCGTCGGTACCTCGACGCCGCGATCGGGATCGTGCAAACACACGCTGTCAAGCGCCATGCGGTCGACTGGACTGCGTTACGAACAGAAGCATACGAACGAAATCGGAACGCGCTAACACGATCGGACACCTACGAGACGATACGATTCGTGCTCACGTCACTAGGCGACCATCACAGTGGACTCCTGTCCCCCGAGATGGTTTCGGGACTCAATAGGCTAACCGCCGACGATAACCCTTCTCCCGACGGAAGGGTCTTGTCTGAACGGCTCGGGTACATCCGTGTGCCCTCTTTCGTCAGCGGGAATCAACAAGCCGTTGACTTGGCCGCCACTCATTTACACCGCATTGTGCAAGCGGTCGAGGCGCAGCATCCCTGCGGTTGGATCGTCGATCTGCAAAACGACGGCGGCGGAAACATGTGGCCGATGCTGGCGGGTCTCGGACCAATACTCGGCGAGGGGCGCCTGGGAGCGTTCATTGATCCCGAAGGACGGCAAACGACGTGGTCCTACGCTAGTGGCGCGGCTAGGGAGGCGGACCAGCCGCGGGCGCGCGTCCTTGGCGCAGGTTACAGGTCGCAGGCGGCCACAGCGCCCGTGGCTGTGCTAATCAGCCGGGGAACAGCGAGCTCCGGTGAAGCGGTGACGATCGCGTTCGTCGGACGCCCCAACACCCGCAGTTTCGGCCAACCCACGCGCGGCCTCTCGACGTCCAACGATCAATTCCTCTTGAGCGACGGCGCGATCATCAACCTAAGCGTGTCCGTGTTCGCCGACCGAAACGGCCACCAATATCCGAGCGGCATTGATCCAGACGAGCGAGCCGTCACATCCGCCAGCGCTCCCATCCCATCCGCCGCGACCGCTTGGCTTCGCCAGCAGCCTGCGTGTCTAGCCCAATAGTCACGAGCGCCTCGTTTCTGGGCCTTTCTCAGCAACCTGCTAGAGCTGCGGCACGGAACACGCCCCCGTCGCGAACGCCGACCCGCCCGCCGCCGGCCGCAGCGCACGCCACATGTTGCAGCTCGGTTTCACGGCGAAGTCGCTGCACGCCAGTTCCGCGGTACAGAAAGGGACGGCTCGGGATTCCGCACTCGGTGATCCAGATCTGGTGCGCCGCGTGACCGCGACGCACCATCGACGGTCGCCGCGCGCGTTCGGGCTGACCGCACCGTCAACGGCGCTGCAGTACAACTGCGCGTACTTGGCGGGATCGGGCGGCTGATTCGTCGCCGCGATCGCGTCCCGGAAGTTGTTCGTTTTCTGCTCGATCACGCGCACGACTCGCGACCGACGCCGTGATGACACGCGCGCCTCCGCAACGCCCGGCGCTTGTATGGCCTCCCGTCGGGTGTATCATGGCCGGAACTTGCGCCAACGGATCGTCCGCGCCGCCGCCGTCCTCGTCGTCTGCGTGTTTGCGTCGCTGCCGACGCTCGCGCGCGTGCACGATCGCCTCTCGGCGCGCGACGACGGCACCAGCTTCCGGCTGAGCAAGAATCTCGAACGGCCGCACGACAAAGTCGGCATCGTCGCGCTCGTCACCGTTGCTCCGTCCGCCACCGCGCCCGAGCTCGCCGATCGCGGCGAGGTCGCGCCGGCCGCCGATCCGATCTCCGCTCCGCTCCTCGTCAACACCCTCACCTCGCGCGCGCCGCCCGTCCGCTGATCGCTTCACGGTTCCCTTAGAACTCGATCACAGGACAGGTGTGTCGTTATGGACCGGTATACAGCCGCGTGTGCGCTCGTGTCGGTGTCGTTGTCAGTCGTCGGCGTCCGCGCGCAATCGCCGAGCGCGGCGCCCAGCCTCACCCATTCGCCGAGCGCGTTTCCCGACGTGCTCAACCCGTACCGGCCGAACCCGATTCCGCCGCTGCAGCTCGAGAACTCGCCGCGGCTGCAGGATCTGCTGCGCAACGGCACGATCTCGTTGTCGCTCTCGCAGGCGCTGGCGCTCGCGCTCGAGAACAATCTCGACATCGCCGTGCAGCGCTACATCCGGCCGATCGCCGAGGCCGACATGCTGCGCACCAGCTCGGGTCAGGCGGCGCGCGGCATCCCCGGCGCGCTCGTGCCGCCGGGGCTGAGCGCCGGCGCGCTCGGCGTCGGCGTCAATCAGTCGGCCGGCACCGGCGGCGTCGGCGCGGCGGGCGGCATCTCGGGCGGCGGCGGCGCGGTCAGCGTGCCGCAGGTCGGCACGTTCGATCCCACCGTCAGCTTCAGCGCGAGCTACGACAACACCGCCTCGCCGCTCAACAGCACGGTCGTCGCCGGCGTGCCGCAGGTGACGACGCAGTCGTCGGCGAGCAGCGTCAACTACACGCAGCTCTTTCCGCAGGGCGCGAGCATGACGCTGACGGTCAACGGCATCGCGCAGAACTCCACGCAGCAGGCGCTGCTCTTCAACCCGGCGGTCGTCAGCCGGCTCGCAGCGGCCGTCAACCAGCCGCTGCTGAACGGCGCCGGCTTCCTCGCCAATCGCCGTTTCCTGCTGGTCGCCGGCAACAACCTGAGCACGTCCGACCAGTTGTTCCGCGAACAAGTCACGTCCGTCATCATCCAGGTCGAGAACACGTATTGGGGACTCGCGGCCGCGCGGCTGGCCGTGGACGCGGCGACGCGATCGTTCAACGCGGCGACCGAACTGGTCGACGACACGAAGACGCGCGTCCAGTTCGGCACCGCCGCGGGCGTCGACGTCATCGCCGCGGAATCGGCGGCCGCGAGCGCCGAGCGCGATTTGATCGTGGCGCGCACGGACCTCGCGCTGCAGGTCGAGCAGCTGAAGAGTCTGATCAGCAAGAGCGACGACAAGACGCTCGAAGCGGCGAACATCGACACGGTCGACGAGCTGCCGAATCCGAACGACCTGCCGGTGCCCGACGTCGACACCGCGCTCCAGACGGCGCTCGCCAAGCGGCCGGAACTGCTGGCGGCGGCGCAAGACCTGCGCAACCAGGACATCTCGGTCCGCTACACGAAGAACGGATTGCTGCCGACCGTCAGCGTGTTCGCGTTATATGCGGGCGCGGGTCTCACCGGCGACACGCCGGTCATCGACAACGGACTCCGGGCGTCGCTGCACCAGACGTTCGACGCGGCGTATCCGGAGTACGCGGCGGGCATCAGCGCCGCGCTGCCGCTGCGCAACCGATCGGCGCAGGCCGACAACCTGCGCGCGCGGCTCGAGGAGCAGCAGCTGCAGGTGCAGCAGCAACGGTCGCGTCAGCAGATCGAGCTGGAAGTGCGGCAGGCGGTGATCGGCCTCGCGCAGGGCAAGGCGCAGGTCGAGGCGGCGCACAAGGCGCTCGAGCTCGCGGACCGCACCGCCGCCGCGGAGCGCGAGAAGCTGCAGGTCGGCGTGTCGACGGCGTACGACGTGATCCTGCGGGAGCGCGATCTCGTCGCGGCGAAGGAGGCCGACGTCGCCGCGAGCGCGACCTATGCGCGCGCGCTCGTCGAATTCAATCGCGCGACCGGCGCGACGCTCGACGCGAACGGGATCGCGATGAACGACGCGATGGCCGGACACGTCGAGCACGCGCCCACGCCGGCGGGCCTCGCGACGCCGGCGCCGGAGGCGCGGCGATGACACGGCGTCTCGTCGTCGCACTCGTCGCCGCTGTGCTGACACTCCCCGCGGCGGCCGGCGCGCAGGAGGCGAAAGGGATCGATCTCGGCCAACTGCGCAGCGGCCGCTCGCCGTTCCCGGCGGTCTGGCAGCCGTATCGCCCCGCCGCGTTGCCGCCGGTGGATCTGCAGGACGGGGCGCAGCTCGATCGGCTCGCCGCTGGCGGCACGCTCTCGCTGTCGCTGACGCAGTTTCTCCAGCTCGTCGTCGAAAACGATCTGACGCTCGAGGCCGCGCGCTACAACACCGCCATCGCCGAAGTCGACGTGCTGCGCGCCCGATCGGGCCAGGCGGCGCGCGGCGTCGCCACCGCGCCGCTGCCCGGCGCCGTCTTCGCCGGCGCGATCGGCGCCGGCGTCAGCACGACGGCCGCGCTGTCGTCCGGCGGCACCGGCGGCGCCGCGATCAGCACACAGGGCAAGCTGGTGTCGTTCGGCGCGCGCGGCATCTTCGATCCCACATTTCAGGTGAACCTCAGCTACGACCACCTGACCAACCCGCTCAACACGACGAAAGTCGCCGGCGCCAGCTCGCTCGTCATTCCGACGACAGTCCTGCAGACGCGGTATCAGCAGGAGCTGCCGATCGGCACGAGCTACAGCGTCAGCTTCAACCTGCAGCGGCAGGCGTCGACGCAGGGCGGGCTGCTCTTCGATCCCGCGCTGAGCTCGTTCGGCGCGCTGCAGATCTATCAGCCGCTCTTGAACGGCTTCGGCCGCGCGTTCACGCAGCGCTTCATCACGCTCGCCCAGAACAACACGCACATCGTCCACGAAGGCTTTCACGGCACGCTCAACGATCGGCTGTCCACGGCGGCGAACGCGTACTGGGATCTCGTCGCGCTGCGCGAGAACCTGCGTCTCGCGCGCGAGGCGGTCGAGGCGGCGCAGCGCGAGCACGACGAGGATCTCGAACGCGTCGACGTCGGCGTGATGACGCCGCTCGACGCGGTCATCTCCGAATCGCAGGTGGCGAGCGCGCGCGTGCAGTTGATCCGCGCCGAGACGGCGTACCGGCAGCAGGAGGTCGTCGTCAAGGCGTTCATCAGCAAGGATCTTGCGGCGCGTCTCGGCAACATGCCGATCGAGGCGACCGAGTCGCTCACCTCGGTCGGCGGCACGGCGCTGCCGCCGGTCGCGACGAGCATCGCGCGCGCGCTCGAGCGGCGCTCGTCGATCCATCAGGCCGAGCTGACCGTCGACAACCAGAAGATCGCCGAGCAGTACACGCGCAAGAACCTGTTGCCGACGCTGAGCGCGTACGTCGCGTTCGAGATGTACGGGCTCGCGCCGGGGACGTCGCCCGCCGTGCGCGAGCTGATTCACTGGAACTACCCCGAGTACGCGTTCGGCTTCTCGTGGTCGCTGCCGGTGCTGAACCGCGCCGCGCAGGCCGACGACGTGCGGGCGCGGCTCGAGACGCAGCAGAGCGAAGCGCAGTTGCAGCGGACGCGGCGGCAGGTGACGCTGCAGGTGCAGACGTCGACGGCCGCCATCGAGCAGGACCGCGCGCGCGTCGAAGCGGCCGAGCGCGCGCTCGCCGCGAGCCGCACGGCGTACGCCGGGGAGACCGACCGGCTGCAGTTCGGCATCTCGACGCCGTATCGCGTGCTGCAGGCGCAGCGCGATCTGACCGCCGCCGAAGCCGCCGCCGTGCAGGCGCAGGTGAACTACGCGAAGGCCGTCGTCGCGTACGAAGTCGCCGTCAGCAGTCTGCTCGAGGATCACGGGATCGACGCGAGCGCGGCGGAGCGCGGAAGCCTGTGGCACGAGTGACGCCGTGCGAATGCGCCGTTGCGGGTCCGCGACTATGGATTGCACCTGATATTTGACAAGGTCCAAACCCGCGACCATACTTCTCGGGTTGTGAACCCCGCCGATCTGCTGCGTGAGCGCGGCATTCAGGTCACCGCCCAGCGCCTGGCCGTGCTGCGCGCCGTCGCCGCACAGCCGCACGTCACCGCCGATGGCGTCGTCGATCTCGTCAAGGACGACATCGGCGCCATCTCCCGTCAGTCGGTGTACGACGCGCTCGGCATGCTCGTCGGCGAAGGGCTCATCCGCCGCATCCAGCCGGCCGGGTCGCCCGCGCGCTTCGAGGCGCGCGTCGGCGACAACCATCACCACATGATTTGCCGCGTCTGCGGAAAAACGACGGACGTCGACTGCGCGGTCGGCGCCGCGCCGTGCCTGACGGTCGCCGACGACAACGGGTACGAAATCGACGAAGCCGAAGTGATCTACTGGGGCCGCTGCCCACAGTGCGCAAGGAGAAAACGGAAATGAGCGACGAAAGCAAGTGCCCGGTGACGGGCGGATCCTCGACGAGGCCGACCACCTCGAACCGCGACTGGTGGCCGAATTCGCTCGACATGAAGATCCTCCAGCAGAGCCATCCGTCGGCGAACCCGATGGACAAAGGCTTCAAGTACGCCGACGAGTTCAAGAAACTCGATCTCAACGCGCTGAAAAAGGACATCGAGGCGGTGATGACCACCTCGCAGCCCTGGTGGCCGGCGGACTTCGGTCACTACGGACCGCTCTTCATCCGCATGGCGTGGCACAGCGCCGGCACCTATCGCATCCATGACGGCCGCGGCGGGGCGTCGGAAGGGACGCAGCGCTTCGCGCCGCTGAACAGTTGGCCCGACAACGTCAATCTCGACAAAGCGCGCCGCCTGCTCTGGCCGGTCAAGCGGAAGTACGGCAAGAAGATCTCGTGGGCCGACCTGATGGTCTTCGCCGGCAACTGCGCGCTCGAGTCGATGGGCTTCCAGACGTTCGGCTTCGGCGGCGGACGCGAGGACGAGTGGGATCCATCGGAAGTCGACTGGGGCGCCGAGCGCAAGTGGCTCGAGGACGCGCGCTACAGCGGCGAGCGCGAGCTCGCCAACCCGCTCGCGGCCGTGCAGATGGGTCTCATCTACGTGAACCCCGAAGGCCCCAACGGCAATCCCGATCCGGTGAAAGCGGCGCGCGACATCCGCGAGACGTTCCGCCGCATGGCGATGAACGACGAAGAGACCGTCGCGCTGATCGCCGGCGGCCACACGTTCGGCAAGACGCACGGCGCCGCCGCCGCCACCTACGTCGGCCCCGAGCCCGAAGCCGCGCCGCTCGAGATGCAGGGCCTCGGCTGGAAAAGCAGCTACCGCTCCGGCGCCGGTCCCGACACGATCAGCAGCGGCCTCGAGGTGACGTGGACGGTCTCGCCCACGAAGTGGAGCAACAGCTTCTTCGAGAACCTCTTCAAGTACGACTGGGAGCTGACGACGAGCCCCGCGGGCGCGAAGCAGTGGGTCGCGAAGAACGCCGAGCCGACGGTGCCCGATGCGTTCGATCCGACGAAGAAGCGTCTGCCGACGATGCTGACGACCGATCTGTCGCTGCGCTTCGATCCGGCGTACGAGAAGATCTCGCGCCGCTTCTACGAGCACCCCGACGAATTCGCGAAGGCGTTCGCGAAGGCGTGGTTCAAGCTGACGCACCGCGACATGGGACCGATCACGCGCTACCTCGGTCCGCTCGTGCCGAAGGAGCCGCAGATCTGGCAGGACCCGGTGCCGCCGGTGACGCACGCGCTCGTCGACGCGAAGGACATCGCGTCGCTCAAGGAGAAGATCCTCGCATCGGGCTTGTCGATCGCGCAGCTCGTGTCGACGGCGTGGAAGTCGGCGTCAACCTTCCGCGGCTCCGACAAGCGCGGCGGCGCGAACGGCGCGCGCCTCCGCCTGGCGCCGCAGAAGGACTGGGACGCGAACGAGCCGGCCGATCTCGCGAAAGTCCTGAAGACGCTGGAAGGGATCCAGAAGGACTTCAACAGCGCGCAGAACGGATCGAAGAAGCAGGTGTCGCTCGCGGATCTGATCGTGCTCGGTGGATGCGCCGCGATCGAGAAAGCGGCGAAGGACGCCGGCGCCGACGTGCAGGTGCCGTTCTCGCCCGGACGCACCGACGCGACGCAGGAGATGACCGACGCCGAATCGTTCGAGGTCCTCGAGCCGTCGGCCGACGGCTTCCGCAACTACGTCGGCGCGAAGATCCAGAAGCCGGCGGAAGCGGCGCTCGTCGATCGCGCGACGTTCCTCAAGCTGACGCCGCCGGAGATGACGGTCCTCGTCGGCGGCCTGCGCGTGCTGAACGCCAACTACCACCAGGCGCCGCTCGGCGTCTTCACGAAGAAGCCGGGGACGCTGACCAACGACTTCTTCGTCAATCTGCTCGACAACGACCTCGAGTGGAAGCCGACGTCCGAGGCCGCGACCACGTTCGAAGGGCGCGATCGCAAAACGGGCGCGGTGAAGTGGACGGGCAGCCGCGTCGATCTCGTGTTCGGATCGAACTCGGCGCTGCGCGCCGTCGCCGAAGTCTATGCGGCCGACGATGCGAAGCAGAAGTTCGTGAAGGACTTCGTCGCCGCGTGGGCGAAGGTTATGAACCTCGACCGGTTCGACCTCGCCTGATCGCGTCGTCGTCGTCCGGATTGGGATCGCTGGACGGGGGATCGCTGGCGGGAAACGACGCCTCGATCGTCTCGTCCAGCGCCGCATCGCGGATGCGGCGCTCCTCCGCCGGCGGATGGTGGTGCGACGGCTCGACGAGCTCCGCATACTCCGCGTGGCGCCGCAGGAACGTCCGGACGAACGGACATGCCGGATCCACGCGCATGCGCCGATCGCGCGCATCGTCCAGCGCCGCCTGCACGAGCGCCGAGCCGTAGCCGCGGCCGTTCAGCCGATCGGGCACCTCGGTGTGGATCAGCCGAACGCGTCCGGGCGTCTCGTCGTATTGCAGAAACGCGTCGGGCTCGCCGGCGATCTCCCATCGCTGCGCCCGCGCGTTCCGTGTGACAGTCATTCTGTACTCCCTCAGCCGACGCGGACCGCCAGCATCGAAATCGATCCGCCGTCGACGCCTTCGACCGGAAAGGTGATCGCGTCGCCGCGCTGACGCGCGCCGATCACGTACAGCAGCGGCAGGTAGTGGTCCGGCGTCGGAATCGACAACTGCGCGTCGCGGCCGAGCGACTCGTAGTCGACGAGCGGCGCGGCGTCGCCGGAGACGAGCAGCCCGCGCGCTTCCGACTCGAAACGCACCGCCCAGTCGTACGGCTCCGGCAGGTGTCGTCCCCACGCGTACGTGTGGAGGTTGTGAACCAGATTGCCGCTGCCGACGATCAGCACGCCTTCCTCGCGCAGCGGCGCGAGGCGCTGACCGATCTCGTAATGGAAGCGCGGCGGCCGCGTCTCGTCGATGCTCAACTGCACGATTGGAATGTCCGCGGCGGGATACACGTGCGTCAGCACGGACCACGTGCCGTGGTCGAGCCCCCAGCTCTCGTCGAGCGTCACCGGGAGCGGCGCGAGCAGTTGCTGGACGCGGTGCGCGAGCGCCGGGTCGCCGGCGGCCGGGTACTGCACCTGATAGAGCTCGCGTGGAAAGCCGCCGAAGTCGTGGATCGTGCGCGGCGCGGTGCTGACGGTGACGCCGGTGCCCGGCACGAACCAGTGCGCGGAGATCGAGAGGATCGCGCGCGGACGCGGCGTCTCCTGTCCGATGCGGTGCCACGCGTCGGTGTACGCGTTGTGGAGCACCGCGTTCATCGGGTTGCCGTGCCCGAAAAAGATTGCCGGAAGCGTGTCCGCCATGTCCGGTCAGCCCTTCTGCTACCATCGAGTCTCTCACGACGCATCCCCAACGTCGAACTCAACGCGAGGACGTGTCCATGCGGCAGTTCCTGAGTCGGTGCGCACGAGCGATCGCCTGGCTGGCGGTCGCCATGTTCGGGCGATGGCAGTGGCAGCCGCCGCGATGGATGGCGGCCGCGGCGTCTCAGATCGCGCGCGCCGGCCGGTATCTGATCGCGAGGCCGCAGCGGGCGATCGCCGTGCTCGTCGCCCTGCTGATCGCGAGCGGCGCCGCCGGGTGGTATCTGACGCGGCCGGTTCCGCACTACGCGACATTCGCGGTCACCGCACCGGGGCTCACGGAGTACAACGACAAGGGCATCTCGTCGATCAAGCCGCTGCGGATCGCCTTCTCCGAATCGGTCGCGCCGCTGAAGCAGGTGCAGAAGGTGCTGACGAGCGGCATCGACGTGACGCCGCCGATCGACGGCACGTGGTTCTGGACGTCGGACAAAGAGCTGACGTTCGCGCCGAAGAACGACTGGCCGGTGGACGGCGCCTTTTCCGTGCGGTTCGCGCGCACGGGATTCGTCGCGCCGCAGATCGTGCTGGCGAAGTACGTGTTCGATTTCCGATCGCAGCCGTTCGCCGCGACGCTCGCCGACACGCAGTTCTACCAGGATCCGCGCGATCCGAACCTGAAGAAGGTCGTCGCGACGGTGAAGTTCTCGCATCCCGTCGACGCCGGACAGCTCGAGCCGCGCGTCGCGCTCGCGGTCGCGAAGGACGCGGAGTATCTCGGCCTCACCGGCGACAGCCGTCACTTCACGGTCGCGTACGACAAATTCCGCCTGTCGGCGTTCATCCATTCGGCGCCGCTCGCCATGCCGCGCGACGACACGCCGATGACGGTCACGATCGACAAAGGCGTGCGCGCCGCGCGCGGCGGCAACGCCACCTCCGATCGTCTCTCCGCGGTCGTGACGATCCCCGGCCGGACGAGCCTGAAATTCTCCGACGCGCGCATGACGATCGTCGACAACGCGCGGTACGAGCCGGAGCAGATCCTGATCTTCGCGAGCTCGTCGCCGGTCGGCGAACGCGCATTCGGCAACATGGTCACCGCGCGCCTGCTGCCGGTCCGGCACCCGCAGCAATCGCCGCGCGATCCGCGGCCGCACGACTGGCGCGGGGAAGAAGACGCGATCGGCCGCGACATCCTCGATGCCGCGCCGCCCGTGACGCTGTCCTACGTCGCGTCGGATGAGCCGGCCAACACCTCGCACGGTTTCAAGTTCCGCGCGCCCGTCGGCCGCTACGTGCACCTGACGGTAAAAGACGGCGTGCAAGGCACGGGCGGCTATCTCTCGGGCAAACCGTTCGTGGCGGTCGTCAAGGTTTCGCCGTACCGCCGCATGCTCACGTTTCTCGGCGAGGGCGCGCTGCTCTCGCTCTCCGGCGATCGCAAGGTCGGCTTCCTCTCGCGCGACGTCGAACGCGTCGACGTCGAGATCGGCCGCGTGCTGCCGAATCAGTTGCAGCACATCGCGCCGCAGATGTTCGACTTCTCGAAGCCCGCGCTCTACGGCGGCCTCGAGGACAAACTCGTCGAACGGTTCACGACGACGCGCGACTATGGCGACAAGGAACCGGGCAAGCCGACCTACGACAGCATCGACGTCGGGCAGTACCTGCAGGACAACTCCGCCTCGCGTCACGGCCTGTTCCTGCTCCACATTCGCGCGCATGGTCTGCTGCGCCGCCCGCAGGACGACGACGACGACGACGTCGATCGGCAGCAAGACGAACAGATTGACGACACGCGGCTGATCCTCGTCACCGATCTCGGATTCGTCGTCAAGCAGGCGAAAGACGGCAGCCGCGATGTCTTCGTGCAGTCGATCCGCACGGGCCTTCCCGTGGACGGCGCACGCGTGGAACTCGTCGGCGCCAACGGCCTGCCGGTGCTCGCCGCCACCACGGACACGACGGGCCGCGCGCGACTCCCGCGTCCGTCGCCCCGCGAGGCCATCCGCGAGAAGTCGCCGACGCTCGTGCTCGCGCAAAAGGACGCCGACGTTTCGTTCATGCCGTTCAACAGCGGCGGGCGCTCGCTCAACTTCTCGCGCTTCGACACCGGCGGCGTCGAGAACGCCGAGTCGGCGCAGCAACTCTCGTCCTATCTCTTCTCGGACCGCGGCATCTATCGTCCGGGCGAGACGACCCATCTCGGCGTGATCACGCGCACCGCGGACTGGAAGAGTCCGCTCACAGGGCTGCCGATCACCGTCGAAGTGACCGACCCGCGCGGCGCCATCCTCAGCCGCACCGAGATGAAGCTGTCGTCCGCGCCGTTCGACGAGGTGACGTACGCCACCGAGCCAGCGTCGCCCACGGGCATCTACCAGGCGGCGGCGTATCTGATCAAAGACGAGCGCCGCCGGGAAACGCTCGGCAGCACGTCGTTCAAAGTCCAGGAGTTCGAGCCGGATCGCATGAAGGTCCGCGTCGACCTGACCGACGCGCCGATCGACGGATGGTTGAAATCGACCGACGTGAAGGCGCGCGTGACGGTCGCGCACCTGTTCGGCGACGCGGCCACCGGCCGCCGCGTCGAAGGCGATCTCAGCCTCACGCCCGCGCTGCCGCGCTTCGCGAAGTTCGCCGATTACCGGTTCCAGGTCGGCGAAGCGCTGCCCGAGCCGTACCAGGAGAAGCTCGCGGCCGCGACGACAGACGACAAGGGCGTCGCGGAGCTGAATCTCGACTTGAAGCGGTTCGTCGGACGCGCCTATCGGCTCAACCTGCTCGTGCGCGCGTTCGAAGCCGAAGGCGGCCGCAACGTCTCGGCGCAGACCAACGCGATCGTCTCCGACGCGCCGTTTCTCCTCGGCGTGAAGGGCGACGGCGACCTCTCGTTCGTCGCGCGCGCGAGCGCGCGCGAGACACGCTGGATCGCGGTCAACCAGCAGCTCGCACCGGTCGCCGCCGATGGGCTCTCGCTCGAATGGGTCCAGCGGAAGTACGTGTCCGTGCTGACGCAGCAGGACAACCGCACGTTCAAGTACGTGTCGCGGCTGAAGGAGGTCGTGCGCGACACACGCCCCGTCCGCATCGCGGCCGGCGGCAGCCGCATTCCGCTGCCGACGCAGGAGCCCGGCGATTTCGTGCTCGTCGTCCGCAACGCGGCCGGTACCGAATTGAACCGCATCAGTTACACCGTGGCCGGCCAGGCGAACCTGTCTCGATCGCTCGAACGCAACACCGAGCTGCAGGTACAGCTCGACAAGCCGGCCTACAGCGGCGGCGACACGATCGAGGTGAACATTCGCGCGCCGTACGCGGGCGCGGGACTGATCACAATCGAGCGCGAGCGCGTCTTCTCTCACCAGTGGTTCAAGACGACGACGACGAGCTCGGTGCAGAAGGTGACGCTGCCGGCCGACTTCGAAGGCAACGGGTACGTCAACGTCCAGTTCCTGCGCGATCCGGCGTCCGACGAAGTGTTCATGAGCCCGCTGTCGTATGGCGTCGCGGCGTTCGCGCCGAACCTGTCCGCGCGAACGGCCACGGTCGCGCTGACGGCGCCGCGCGTCGTCAAACCGGGAGCGCCGATGACGATCCACGTCGCGCCGAGCGAAGCGGCCCGCGTCGCGGTGCTCGCGGTCGACGAAGGCATCCTGCAAGTCGCGCGCTACAAGAATCCCGATCCGCTCGGCTTCTTCTTCCAGAAGCGGATGCTGGAAGTCGATTCGCGGCAGATTCTCGATTTGATCCTGCCCGACTTCAAACGCTTCCTCTCACTCGCCGCGCCGGGCGGCGACGCGGAAGGCGGCTTCGCCCGTCATCTCAACCCGTTCGCGCGCAAGCGCAAGCCGGCCGTCGCGTACTGGTCCGGCGTCGTCGACGTCGGTCCCGAAGGGCGCGACCTGCGCTACACCGTGCCCGACTACTTCAACGGTCACCTGCGGATCGTCGCGATCGCGGCGAACGGCCGACGCATGGGCGTCAGCGAAGCGGGCACCGACGTGCGCGGCGACTTCATCCTGACGCCGAACGTCCCGGCGATGATCGCACCCGGCGACGAGTTCGTCGTGTCGGTCGGCGTGTTCAACAACACGAACGGCAGCGGGCCGATTCGCGTCGAGGCGCAGCTCGGTCCGTCGCTCGCGTTCGCCGGGCCGGCGACCGCCGACGTCGACATCGCCCAGAAACGTGACGGCGTCGCCGAGTTCCGTCTCAAGGCGAATCCGATCCTCGGATCGGCGACGCTGCGCTTCGTCGCGCGGCGCGGCGCGGCTGAATCGCACATCGAGGACACGGTCAGCATCCGGCCCGCGGTCGCGTATCGCACGCAGCTCACGCTCGGCCGCGTCGACGGCGCGACGAGCGTCGTGCCGCTCACGCGCGACATGTACTCGGAGCTGCGCGACGTGCAGGCCTCGATCTCGTCGGTGCCGCTCGTGTGGGGCCAGTCGCTGACCGAGTACCTCGGGCACTACGCGTACTCGTGCACCGAGCAGTTGGTCAGCAAAGGGATGTCCGCGCTCGTGCTGCTCGCGCGTCCCGAGTTCGGCGCGGTGCGCAGCCGCGAGGCGCGGCCGCTCGATCCGACGTTCGCCGTGCTGCGATCGCGCGCGAACGACGAAGGCGGCCTCGGATTGTGGGCCTCGACGCCGACGACGGCGGAGTTCGCGACCGTCTACGCGGCGCACTTCCTCATCGAAGCGCGCGATCACGGTCAGGCCGTGCCGCCCGACCTGCTCGGCCGCATCGACGGATGGCTGATGCGCTTCGCGTCGACCCCCGCGCCATCGTTGCCAGACGCGAGAGTGCGCGCGTACGCCGTGTACCTGCTCGCGCGGCAAGGCATCAAGCCGACAGCGGCGCTCGCGAACGTCGAACAGGAGCTGACGCGCCGCTACGCGCCGGCGTGGACGACGGATCTCGCGGCGGCGTACCTCGCCTCAACGTACCGCTTGCTGCAGCGGAATGACGTCGCCGAGCGGATCGTCGGCACCGTGCCCTGGTCGGCGCAGAAGCGCGACTTCGCGGACGAGACGTACTACGACGCGCTCGACCACGACACGCAGCTCCTCTACTTGTTCTCGCGGCATTTCCCCGCGCGGGCCACCGCGGTGACGCCGCAGACGCTCGAAGCGATCAGCCGCGCCGTCAGCGGCAACCACGTCAACTCGCTGTCGGCCGCGTACACGCTCCTCGCGCTCGACGCGTACGCCACCGCCGCCACGCCGGCCGGACGTCTCGGCATCAGCGAGATCGCGCGCGACGGGACGACGCGGGCGCTGACGCTGCCGGCGGGGACCATGCCGCGTCTGCGCATCGGCGAGACGGCGGCGAAGGTGCAATTCTCGAAGGAGGGATCGCCGCTGGCGTACTTCGCGATCGACGAGTCGGGCTTCGATCGTCAGCCGCCGAGCGCCGCCGTCGCGCACGGGATCGAGATCGATCGCGAGCTCGTCGATGCGAAAGGCGCGGTGCTGACGCGCGTCGCCGTCGGCCAGGAGTTCTTCGTGCGGCTGCGGATCCGCGCGACCGAGCGGCCGCGCGTGTCGCAGGTCGCGCTCGTCGATCTCCTGCCGGGCGGCGTCGAACCGGTGCTCGAACTCCAGCCGCCGGCCGACACGAGCCAGGGCGGCGTCGACCCGGCGGTCGCGCGCGGTCGGACCGGCGTCGCCGCGCTGCCGGTCGGCGTCGCCGATAAATCGGACTGGGAACCGTTTCACGTCGACGTCCGCGACGATCGCCTCGTGCTGTACGGCGACGTCGTCAAGGACGTGAAGACCTTCGTCTATCGTGTGCGCGCGAGCAACGCCGGCACGTTCCAGACGCCGCCGGCGTTCGCCGAGGGCATGTACAACCGCGCGATTGCCGGCCTCAGTCCCGCGGGCACGCTCACCGTCGCCAAACCGTGATGGCCTCGACGCGCCGCCAGCGTCTCGTCGTCGGCGCCGTCGCGATCGCGGCGTGCGCCGTCGTCCGCGTGTGGCCACGTGCCCCGTTGGCGATGTCCGTGCCGCGCTCGGCGGCCGTCTGGTCGGCGGACGCCGAACTGCTGCGCGTGACGCGCGCCGACGACGATCAGTTCCGGTTGTGGACGCCGATCGAACACGTCTCCCCGCTGCTGGTCGACGCGGTGCTGCTGAAAGAGGATCGCTGGTTCTACCTGCACCCGGGCGTCAGCCCCGTGTCGCTCGCCCGCGCGGCGATCCGGACCTACGGCGCGGGCACACGGCAGGGTGGCTCCACGATCACGATGCAGCTCGCGCGCATCCTGTACCGCCTCAACACGCGCACGGCGCGGGGCAAGGCGCGCCAGATCGCCGCCGCGCTGTGGCTCGAAGCGCGCTACTCGAAGCACGATCTGCTCGAAGCGTATCTCAACGTCGTGCCGTTCGGCGGCAACACGGCCGGCGTCGGCGCCGCGAGCGAGTTGTACTTCGGCAAGGCGCCGCAGGCGCTGACGCTCGGCGAAGCGATCACGCTCGCGGTGATTCCGCAGCACCCGGCCGCGCGATCGGGGCGCGGACCGTCGGACGCGAGCCTCCTCGACGCGCGGACGCGCCTCGCACGGCTCTGGATCGCGCATCGCGATGCGAGCGCCGAGACCCAGCGTCAGCTCTCGCTGCCGGTCGTCGCGCGGCCGCGCTACACGATGCCGCACCAGGCGCCGCACTTCGTCGACGCGGTGCTCGCAGCCGACCCGAGTCGCACCGGTCGGATCGACACCACGCTCGACATGCGATCGCAGCGCGTCGTCGAACGCCAGATCGATCGGTACGTCGAACAGTTCGGCGATCGCGGCATTCACAACGTCGCGGCGCTGCTCGTCGACGCGCGCGACATGGCGGTGCGCGCGTGGGTCGGATCGGCCGACTACTGGAACGCCGCGATCGACGGCCAGGTCGACGGCGTCCTCGCGAAACGATCGCCGGGGTCGACGCTGAAGCCGTTCGTCTACGCGCTCGCGATCGATCAAGGCGTCCTGCACCCGCAGACGGTGCTGCGCGATCTCCCCTCGTCGTTCGGACCGTTCTCGCCCGAGAATTTCGACGGCCGGTTCTTCGGTCCGATCAGCGCCGAGACGGCGCTCGTCCGCAGCCGCAACGTGCCGGCGGTGTGGGTGAACAACCAGTTGAAACAGCCGACGCTCTACCAGTTCCTGGCGAGCGCCGGGATCCGCCAGCTGAAATCGGAGTCGTTCTACGGTCTCGCGCTCGCGCTCGGCGGCGGCGACCTGACGATGGAGGAGCTCGCCGGCCTGTACGCCACGCTCGCGAATGGCGGCACGCTGCGTCCGCTGCGCACCGATCCGCGATCGGTTCACGCCGCTGGCGTCCCGCTGATCAGTCCCGAGGCGAGCTTCATCACGCTCGACATGCTGCGGCACAACCAGCGGCCGGACGCCGACGGCGTCGTCCCCGTTCGGACGCAGTGGCCCGTCGCGTGGAAAACCGGAACGTCCTGGGGCTTTCGCGACGCGTGGTCCGCCGGCGTCGTCGGCCCGTACGTGCTCGTCGTCTGGATCGGCGATTTTCGCGGTCAGGGCAATCCGGCGTTCGTCGGCGTCGATGCGGCCGCGCCGCTGTTCTTCCGCATCGTCGACGCGCTGAACCTCGCACAGCCCGACGTCGCGGCGTTCGCTCTGACGCCGCCTGCGGGCGTGCGCCGCGTCGCCGTCTGCGTCGACAGCGGCGATCTGCCGAATGCCGATTGCCCGCACACGATCGACACGTGGTACATCCCCGGCAAGTCGCCGATCCGCGTCAGCCAGCTGCACCGCGCGGTCGGTCTGGATCCGGTCACGGGACGCGCGGTGTGTCCGCCGTACCCCGCGGGGACGCGCATCGAAGTGTTCGAGTTCTGGCCGTCGGACATGCTGCGGCTGTTCAGGCAGGCGGGAATGCCACGGCGAACGCCTCCGCCGATGCCCGACTGCGCGTCGACCGACGCGCTCGATCCGCCGCAGATCACCTCGCCCGTTCGCAACGTCACCTACGCCGTCGGTGCGCGCGCGCCCGGCGATACCATCGCGCTGGACGCCACGACGGCCGCTGACGTCCGCACGGTGTTCTGGTTCGACGGCGGCGCGTTCCTCGGCCAGCACGCGGTGGCGGACGGCGCCGTGCCCTGGCGTCCCGCCGCGCCGGGCATCCATTTGATTCGCGTCGTCGACGACCACGGCCGTTCCGCCGAACGCGACGTCGAAGTGCGGCTGACCCGCTAAAACCGCTAGGATCGAAGGACCATGACCCTCGCCCGTTTCCGCCGCCCGTTCCGCACCGCGACGCTGTGCCTCGCGCTCCTCGCCATCGCCGCCGTCGCGCGATCGCAAACCCCGGCCGGACGGGACACGTCGGCGGCGTCGGTCGCGCAGTACGCGCTGTCGCAGCAGATGCCGATGGATCCGGAGGCGCTCGTCGGCACGCTGCCCAACGGGTTGAAGTACTACATCCGCGCGAACCCGCGTCCGGCGCAGCGCGCCGAGCTTCGCCTCGTCGTCAAAGCCGGCTCGGTGCTCGAAGACGACGACCAGCGCGGCCTCGCCCACTTCGTCGAGCACATGGAGTTCGAGGGGACGACGCACTTTCCGCGGCAGACGATCGTGGACTTCCTCGCATCGCTCGGGCTGGGGATCGGGCCGGACGCGAACGCCGCGACGAGCTACGACGACACGCAGTACACGCTGCGCGTGCCGACCGACGTGCCCAACGTGCTCGACCGCGCGCTCACGGTGCTCCAGGATTGGGCGCAGGGCGCGACGTTCGACCAGGACGGGATCGATCGCGAGCGCGGCATCGTCCTCGCCGAGTGGCGCATGCACCTCGGCGCGGCGGAGCGGACGCAGGACAAGATCCTGAAGGCGCAGCTGCAAGGATCGCGCTACGCGGATCGATCGCCGATCGGCGATCCCACCGTCATCGAGCACGCGCAGCGCGAGCAGCTCGTTCGCTATTACCACGACTGGTATCGTCCGGACCTGATGGCGGTGGTCGTCGTCGGCGACATCGATCGCGACGCGGTCGCCGCGCTGATTCGCGATCACTTCTCGTCGCTCGTCTCGCCGTCGCCGCGGCGCCCGCGGCCGATCTTCGACGTGCCGGAGCAGCCGGACACGCGCTACGCCATCGTCACCGACAAGGAAACGACGGCGACCGCCGTCGAGCTGAGCGACCTGCGGCCGGCGCGCAACCAGGGGACGGTCGGCGGCTACCGCGACATCATGCTCGACGAGCTCTTTTCGTCGATGCTCGGCGATCGGCTCGACGAAATCGCCCAGGGTCCGACCCCGCCGTTCGTCCGCGCCGCGGTGTCGCGATCGCTGTTCCCGTTTCCGCGGACGCGCGATCAGGCGCTGATGGAGGCGATCGTCGCCAACGACGGCGTCACGCGCGGCCTCGAGGCGCTCGTCACCGAGCTGCATCGCGTCGCGCAATTTGGCTTCACCGCGACGGAGCTGGCGCGCGCGAAGCAGGCGATGATGGCCGGCTCCGAGCGCGTCGTCACCGAGAGCCCCGACCGCGAGTCGGCGAGCCGCGCCGACGAGTACACGCGCAACTTCCTCGAGGACGAAGCGCTGCCGACGATCTGGCAGGAGCTGGCGTTCCACCGCCGGTTCGTGCCGGACATCACGCTGCAGGAGGTGAACGCGCTGACGCACGACTGGTTCCCCGACGACAACCGCCTCGTCGTCGTCTCGGCGCCGGAAGCGGCCGGCGTCGTCCTGCCGACGAGTGCGCAGCTCGCGGCGGCGGTCACGGCCGCGAACGCGAAGCGCGTGACGGCGTACGTCGACACGCTTGCGGGCGAGAAGCTGATGGACGCGGCCCCAGCGCGCGGCAGCATCGTGAAGACGACCGAGCGCGCCGCGGGGATCACCGAGTGGACGCTGTCGAACGGCGCCACCGTCGTGCTGAAGCCGACGACGCTGCGGGCGGACCAGGTGCTGTTCCGCGCGTCGGCGCCGGGCGGCACGTCGCTCGCGAGCGACGCCGACTTCCCCGCCGCGCGCGTCGCCGACACCATCGTCCCGGCGGGCGGCGTCGGCCGTTTCAACAGCGTGACGCTCGACAAGCTGCTCAGCAGCAAGGCGGTCAACGTCACGCCGTTCATCAGCGAGATCGAGGAAGGCATGGGCGGCGGCAGCACGCCGCAGGATCTCGAGACGATGTTCCAGTTGCTGTACCTGCGGTTCACGCAGCCGCGCGCCGATCCGACGGCGTTCGCGGCGGTGCAGTCGCAGGCGCGCGCGCTGCTCGCGAACCGCGAGGCCAGCCCCGACTTCGTCTTCAACCGCACGATCGACGCGGCGCTCAGCGGCGACAGCGCGCGGCGGCAGCCGGAGTCGCCCGCGACCGTCGAGCACTGGGATCTCGCCAAGTCGCTGGCGTTCTACAAGGCGCGCTTCGCCGACGCGAGCAACTTCACGTTCGTCTTCGTCGGCAGCTTCACCGTCGACGGCATCAAGCCGCTCGTCGAGACGTATCTCGCCAGCCTGCCGGCGACGCGGGCGCACGAAACCTATCGCGATCTCGGCATCACGCTGCCGCCGGGCGTCGTCGAGAAGACGGTCGAGAAAGGGATCGCGCCGAAGAGCCAGGTCGCCATCGTCTTCGACGGTCCGTTCGTCTACGACGACACGAACCGGATGGCGCTCGAGACGATGACGCTCGTGCTCGAGTCGCGGCTGTTCGACACGATTCGGCAGGAGCTCGGCGGCACCTACAGCATCACGGCGACGCCCGACATCGATCGCGTGCCGAAGCCGCAGTACGCGGTGCGCATCGAGTGGACGTGCGATCCGCAGCAGACCGCGTCGCTGGTGCAGCGCGTCTTCGACGAGATCGCGTTCGTGAAGAAGACGCCGCTCTCGCCGGGCCAGATGGCGCGGCTGCGCGACAGCCTGGTGCGCGACTATCAGCGCAACAGCGCCGACAATCGGTACTTCCTGAACGAGATCGCGCGGCGCTATCGCGACGGCGACGCGGCAAACGTCGGCGCCGTCGAGCAGGAGCCCGCGCGTATCGCCGCCCTCACGGCAGACATGATCCACGACGCAGCGGACGTGTACTTGAACATGGAGCGTTACGTCAAAGTCGTCCTCATGCCCCAGAAGCCGTGAAATGAACGCGCCGCGCCGGTCCTAAGGAGTCAAAGCGGACTGGCGTACTCCTCACGCGCCAGCGATCCGTCGCCATGTCCAGTTGCGGGACTGGCATGGCGACGGATTCACGGCGTACCCGCGCCGTTCTCGTCCAAAAATCAGCCTCATCCATTCTGGACCATCGATTGCTTCATCGCGCTCAGCGATGACGCACAAAGGTGCTCCGGCGCTACTCGCCGGCACCGCGCTGGCCGCACTTCTCGCCGCCGGGTGGCTCCATGCGGCGAATCGGGAGCGCGCGCTCGTCGATTTCCAGGACCATCAGCTCCACACGGCAGACGCGTTCGCCGACGTACTCCGGTCCGAGTTGTCCGGTTCGGCGCGAACGCTGCAGACGCTGGCGGCCGCGATCGCCGCGCAGCCGAACGGCGGCCGCGCCACGCCGCAGATCGACGCGCAGACGCAATGTTGGGAAGCGCCGTGCTTCACCGGGCTCGCCACCTACGACGCTGACGGCGGTCTCGTCTACGCCACCGTGCATCCGCCCGAGATCGATGCCACGCAGGTGCAGGACGCGCTCCTCTGGGCGCGCTCGGCCAACACGGCCGCGGTGCGCGCGCTCGTGCCCAAGAGCCGCATCCCCGCGCTGCTCGTCGCCGTCCCCGCCAGTCCGGGCATCCTCGTCGCGCAAGTCGACTTCGACTCGCTGTTCGGCGGGACGGCCGACCGTCCGAACGAGTGGCGCCAGTACGCGACCGTCGTGTTCGATCCGGCCGGTACCGTCGTTTTTCACTCGCGCCGTCCCGAGATGCGTCTCAACAATCCGATGACCCCGACGGCGAAGTGCGCGACGTGCCACACGTCGTTCGATCACGTGAAGCGGCTCGTCGCGATGCAGCGCGGCGTGCTGCGCTACGAGCTGCAGGGCACCGCGCGCCTCGCCGCGGTCGCGCCGGTCTCGTTTGCCGGCGGCACCTGGGTCGCCGCGGTGATGGCGCCGGCGGAGCACGCGGTCGGCGTCCTCTCCGACGAAGTGCGCGAGCTCGGACTGCTCGCCTTCGCGGCGATTGTGATCATGGGCGGCGCCGTCTACCAGATGTCCAAGACCCGGACGAACGAGGCGCTCAAGACCATGAACGGGCGCCTCGAGTCCGCGGCGATCGAGTGGCGCACGACGGTCGACTCGATCGACGCCGCCGTCGTCGTCCTCGATCCGGCGCACGCCATCGAGCGGATGAACCGCGCGGCCGCGGCGACGCTGCCGGGACCGCTCTGGTCGTGGACGAATCGCCCGAGCGAAGCGCTGCGTGCGCACGAGCCGTGGGACACCGCGCTCGATCTCGCGCACGCCGCCGCGCAGGCGGGCGCCACGCAGTCGCAGCGCGTGACGACCCGCGACGGCAAGGAGACGTGGGACCTGTGGTGCCGCACGTTCGAAGGGCGGCGCAGCCCGGTCGTCGTCGTCGCCCGCAACGTGACCGGCGTCATCGCGCTGCAGGAATCGGTGCGGCGGTCGGAGACGATGGCGGCGCTCGGATCGGTGGTCGCCGGCGTCGCGCACGAAGTCCGCAATCCGCTCTTCGCGATCTCCTCGATGGTCGACGCGCTCGGGCTGCAGCGGCACGGCGACCTGACGCCGTTTCTCGCCGCGCTCCGCACGGAAGTGTCGCGCCTCAACACGCTGATGACCGAACTGCTCGAGTACGGCACGCCGACGACGGTGACGCTGAAGCGGCAGCCGCTCGCGGCGGTCGTGGCCGAAGCGATGCACGCGTGCGCGCCGCAGGCCGAGGCGCGCGGCGTGACGCTCGTCCACGACGGCGACGGCGCCGACCTGCACGTGTGGATGGACGCGCGCCGCCTCGTGCGCGTCTTCATCAACGTCATCCAGAACGCGATTCAGCACACCGAACCGGGATCGCGCGTCGTCATCGCGATCGAAGGGCACGCGTCGAACCCGTGGGACGTGACGGTCCGCGTCCGCGATCGCGGTCCGGGCTTCGCGCCGGAAGATCTTCCGCGCGTGTTCAAGCCGTTCTTCAGCCGCCGCGCCGGCGGATGCGGGCTCGGCCTCGCGATCTGCGAGCGCATCGTCAGCGAGCATGGCGGTTGCATCGTCGCCGCGAACGCGATGGACGGCGGCGGCCTCGTGACGATCGATCTTCCCCGCCGCGCGCCGGTCGGCGTCGCGGACGCCCCTGAAGGAGCGTTGCCGTGATCAAGGGTCAAATCCTGCTGGTGGACGACGAACCGGGCACGCGCCTGGGCGTCAGCGCGTATCTCGAGAGCTACGGGTACGACGTGCGTCACGTCGACACGTGCGCGGCGACGATCGCGCGTCTGAAGACCGAGCTGCCCGACCTCGTCCTGCTCGACTACTCGCTGCCCGACGGCAACGCGATCGACGTCCTGCGCGCGCTGAAAGGGGACAACATCGACGTGCCGGTCATCGTCGTCACCGGTCACGGATCGATCGAGCTGGCGGTGGCGGCGATCAAGGAAGGCGCGGAGCACTTCGTCACCAAGCCGGTCGACATGGCGTCGCTCGTCGTGATGATCGATCGCGCGCTCGAGCATCAGCAGAACACGCGCCGCGCGACCGCCGCGCAGGCGCGCGAGGCGTCCACGCCCATCGAGGGGCTGTTCGGCGGCCGCAGCACCGCGATCCGCACGCTGGCGCGCGACGCGCAGTCGGTCGCCTCGTGCGACACGCCGGTGCTGATCGAAGGCGAGACGGGCACCGGCAAAGGCGTGCTGGCGCGCTGGATCTACGAGACGAGCACGCGCGCGAAGGAAGCGTTCGTCGATCTGAACTGCGCGGGGCTCTCGCGCGAGCTGCTCGAGTCTGAGCTCTTCGGCTACGAAAAAGGGGCCTTCACCGGCGCGGTCGGCACCAAGCGCGGCCTCATCGAAGCCGCGCACAAGGGGACGATGTTCCTCGACGAGATCGGCGATACCGATCTGGCGGTGCAGCCGAAACTGTTGAAGGTGATCGAGGAAAAGCGCTTCCGCCGCCTGGGCGACACGGTCGAGCGGCGCGTCGACGTCCGTTTCGTCGCCGCCACGAACCGCAATCTCGCGCAGCTCGTCGAGGACGGCAAGTTCCGCGACGATCTCTATTACCGCATCAACACGATGGTGCTGCGGCTGCCGCCGCTGCGCGAACATCGCGAGGACATCCCGGCGATCGCGGCGCAGGTGCTGCGGCAACTGCAGCGCGACGTGCGCCGCTCCGCCGTGCAGCTCGATCCCGACGCCGAAGCGGCGCTGATGGCGCACAGTTGGCCCGGCAACGTCCGCGAGCTGCGCAACGTCCTCGAGCGCGCCGTGCTGCTGACGGCGTCGCCGGTGCTCCGCCGCAGCGATCTGCGCCTCACCGCATCCCCGACGCCGTCGCCCGTCGCCGCCGCGTCCGCGCCGGCGCCGGCGACGCTGAAGGAGATGGAGTGGCAGCAGATCGAGCGCGTGCTCGCCGAAGAAGGCGGCAACGTGCCACGCGCCGCGATGCGTCTGGGCATTCCGCGATCGACGCTGTACCAAAAGCTGAAGATCAGAAATCAACAGACGGCCGTCCGAAATCCAGAATCTGGACTCGCCGTGTGAACGTCAGACGAAGCGGGCGCGCGCGTCCGCTTCGCTTCACCTCCCGCATCGCCCTCAACTCCTTTCACCATCGATAGTTCTCGCGCTCCACCGCACACCGCGTCGGGAGGCATCGCCCTTGCCCATTCCCGTCGCGACATGGCTCTTGCGTCCACTTCCACAACCGCGATGCCTCGCCGCCGCGAGCGTCCGCGGCTGCTCGTCGTCGAAGACGAGATCTCCACCGTCTTCGCCCTGCGATGCTTCTTCGCTCCGACCGGCTACGACGTCGATTGCGCCGCCGGGCCGACCGAAGGGCTCCGCCTGCTCGAATCGAGCGAATACGAGGCGGTGATCACCGACCTGCACCTGACGCCGGCGCGCCGCGGCGAAGGGATGACCGTCGCGCGCGAAGCGCGCATCCGCAACCCCCGCGCGTGCATCGTCATGCTGACGGCGTACGGGACCGAAGCGGTCGAAGAGGAGGCGCGCCGCGTCGGCGTGGACGTCTACCGGACCAAGCCGGTCGAGTTGCCGCGGCTGACGTTCGACATCGAGCGCGTCCGCCACGCCTACAACGCCGCGCTGCCGCAGGCGGAGGCGCAATGAGTGGTGGCGTGGCCGGGGATCGCGCGTTCCGCGACGCGCTGACGGCGATTCAGGATCGCGAGTACGACCGCGCGCGGCCGCTGCTCGAGCGCACGGTCCGCGAAACGCCCGACAACGCGTCCGCGTGGTTCTGGCTCGCGATGGCCGCGCCGTCGGCGACGGCCGCGATGCCGTTTCTGCGGCGCGCGGTCGAAATCGATTCGACGCACGAAGAGGCGGGCGAAGCGCTCGGCCGCCTGCTGACGGTGCAGGCGTCGGCGATCGCCGGCAAGAATCCGCCGGCGGCGCAGGCGCTCGCCGCCGAAGCGACGCGCGTCGCGCCGCACCTCGACGTCGCGTGGATCGCGCTCTCGACGCTCGCGACCGATCCGCACCTCGTCCTCGACGCGCTGCGGCACGCGACGGCGCTGAAAGCGGGCGACCAGGCGCTGCGGGATCGATTGCGCGAGGCGCTGCTGCGCGAAGCGGTGGCGTGCGCGAAGAACCATCAGAAAGCGGACGCGCGCGCGCTGTGCCGCGAGGTGACCGAGCTCGACCCCGACGATCCGCGCGGCTGGACCGCGCTCGTCCGGCTCGCCGAGACGCACGGCGAAGCGATCGATCCGCTGCGGCAGCTCCTGCGTCTCACGCCCGACCGGCCGGGCATCAAGGAAGGGCTCGCGAAAGCGCTGAAGGCCGACGCCCGCGCACTCGCGGCGGCGGGCAGCAAGCGCGACGCCGAAGCGCGCTGGCGCGAAGCGATCGAGATGGACGACCACGACGTCGAAGCGTGGGTCGCGCTCGCGTCGGTCGCGTCCGACGAAGTGACCGTGCGGCGCGCGATGGAGACGGCGGCGCGCCTCGATCCGTCGAACCCGAGCGTGGTCGCCTGGATGGCGCGCCGCGGAGCGGCGGCGCCGAAGGCGGCCGCCGCCGCCGCGCCGGTTGCCACACCGGCCGCGGCGGCGCCCGCCCGCCACAACGGCGACGCGCACGGCACGGTGATGGTCGTCGACGACAGCGCGACGATCCGCAAGATCCTCGCGATCACGCTCGAGGGCGCCGGCTACACCGTCGTCGCCGAGCCGGACGGCGAGCACGCGCTCGCGCGCCTGCACGAGCTCGTGCCCGACGTCATCCTGCTCGACATCACGATGCCGAAGCTCGATGGCTACGAGGTGTGCAAGCAGATCAAGAAAGACGAGCGCACGGCGAACGTTCCGGTCGTGATGCTGTCGGGCAAAGACGGCTTCTTCGACAAGGTGAAGGGACGCGTCGCGGGCGCCTCGGAATACATCACCAAGCCGTTCCAGGCGCCGGCGGTGCTCGCGGTGATCGCGGCGCACTGCAGCGGTCAGGGCCAGGTGCTCCATGGTTGAAGGCGATCTCGCCGATCTGCCGCTCGCCAGCCTGCTCGCGGTGCTCGAGCACGAGCGCTCGACCGCGGTGCTGCGCGTGCAGCGCGGCGTCGATCAAGGCGCGCTCTACATGCAGGACGGCGCGCTCGTGCACGCGACGGTGGCGGGCAGCGTCGGCAACGTCGCCGTGCGCCAACTGCTGACGATCAGCGGCGGCCGCTTCCGGCTGACGCGCGAAGCGGTGGCGCAGCCGCGCACCGTGACGCGGCCGCTCGCCGAATTCTTCTCGCAGAACCGCCCGGCCGCGCCGCGCGCCGCCGGACCGGCCGCCGCGCCCGAGCCCGATTACCGCGCGGTCGACACCGCGCTCTTCGCCGAGCTGGTCGAGATGCTGACGCGGCTCGAGCAGGATCGCGCGAAGCTGGCCGAAGGGCGCGTCGACGGCGCCGCGGCCTGCCTGCTGGCGCTCGCCGGCATCGTCAACACGCTGGCGGCGTTCGCGCTCGCGCGCACGCGCGACGCGTCGGCGCAGCCGGCCGCGATCGTCGCGAAGCTGGCGCCGTCGCAGCCGTACGCGCAGCTGTTCGAGGAGCGCGGCGGCACGCTGACACTCGATGCCGTGCTCGCCGCGATCGAGAGCGAGCCGGACGCGAACGGCGAACGGCAGCGCATGTGCGTGTCGATCGGCGATGCGCTGATCGACGTGCTCGCCGAGTACGCGGGCGTCGTCGCGGCCCTGTTCCACGGGTCCGGTCCCCGCGACGACTGGCAGATGACCGCCGACGTATTCATCCAGGACCTGCGGACCGCGGTCCAGCAACTCGACTTCCAGGACAAAGGAGACGCTCATGGCCAGGAAATGCGTGCTCGTCGTCGATGACAGCCCGACCGATCTGCAGATGCTCAGCGCCGCGCTGAAGACCGGCGGGTACGACGTGGTGACGGCCGCCGACGGCGAAGAGGCGATCGCGAAGGCGACGGCGACGCATCCGCCGCTCGTCGTCCTCGACATCGTGCTGCCGAAGAAGAACGGCTTCCAGGTGTGCCGGCAGCTGAAGACGACGGCCGACACGAAGGACATCAAGGTGATTCTCGTCAGCAGCAAGAACCAGGACAGCGACAAGTTCTGGGGCATGAAGCAGGGCGCCGACGACTACATCGCGAAGCCGTATCAGGACGCGGACCTGCTGGCGGCGGTGGCGAGGCAGCTGTGACGGTCGAGGCGATCCCCCTGACGGCGTCCACGCTGCTCGACGCGCTCGCGCAGGATCGCGAGGCCGTTGCGCCGGCGGACGTCGCGGCGGCGGAGCACGACTCGGCGTCGCGCGCGCTGCGCGTCGTCTTGTTCGGCGTCGCCGAGGCGACCTACGCGGTCCCCGAGGGGTACGTCAGCGAGGTCGCGCGCGTGCCGGCGATGACCGCGGTGCCGCGCGTGCCGGCGTGGCTGCGCGGCGTGACGAACCTGCGCGGCGACATCGTCTCGGTCGTCGATCTGCGCGTCTTCCTCGGCCAGGATCCGACGTCGCTCCACACGGGGCGCCTCGTCGTCGTCCGGCTGCCGAACGAAGACTTCTCGATGGGGCTCCTGGTGGATCGCGTGGACCTCATCGCCAGCGTGCCGCGTGACGCGGTGCGCCTTCCCGTGTCTCCCGTCGAGGGCGCGCTCGCGCCGTTTCTGACCGGCGTGTGCCAGGTCGGCGAGCGGCTCGTCACGGTCATCGATCTCGACCGCCTGTTGCGGTCGGCGGACATCCGGCAGTTCGAGACCCAACTCACGACATAGAGGACCGATCATGCGAACGAAGAACCTCACAATCAGAACGCGCCTGTTGATCACGGTCGGATCGATGGCGGCGATCCTGGCGGCGGTCACGGGCCTGGCGCTGTGGAGCGTCCGCGCGGTCGACTCGCAAGCCCGCCAACTCGTGCACAAGGACGCGCAGCTCGCGGGCGCCGCCGCGCAGTTCGCGCTGCACGTCGCCGAGCTCGTGCGCCACGAGCGCACCTTCTTCCTGGACGACGCGCCGCGGTCCGCGGGCGCGCAGAAGGAATTGCAGGACTGGAATCTGGCGCAGGCGTCCGCGCTGGCGCGCCTCAAAGAGATCGATGCGCTGGCGACCACGGCCGACGAGCACGCCGCCGCGGCGAAGCTGCGCGCGTCGCTCACCGCCTACCAGCAGAAGTTCGAACATGCGCGCGATGCGGTGCTGGGCGGCAGTTTCACCGCCGCCGACCCGACGAGTCCTGAAGCCAAGAGCATGAAGGAGTCGGTCGACGCGCTGCAGCAGCAGTCGGCCGCCTTCTTCGATCGGTACCGCCAGCGGATGGACGCCGGCGGGCGCGACGTCGAAGCGCAGATCCGGCGCGCGTACGTGTTCCTCGCCGTGGCGCTCGCCGTCGGCTTCGGCGTGCTGCTGCTCTTCATGCGCTTCTTCGTCTACGGCCCGATTCTCGAGGAAGCGGCCGCGTTGACGAAGGTGTGCGACGCCGTCGCGGTCGGCGACCTGACGAGCCGCGTCGCCAGCCCGGGGACGAGCGAGCTCGGCGTCGTCGCCACATCGCTGAACACGATGCTCGACAACACGGCGGCGCTCGTCCAGTCCAAGGACGACCGCGACCGGATGCAGTCCGCCATCATGAAGCTGCTCGACGAGATCGCCGGCATCGCGGAAGGCGACCTGACGAAGGACGCCGAAGTGAGCGCCGACGTCACCGGCGCGATCGCCGACTCGTTCAACTTCATGATCGCCGAGCTGCGCGGCATCATCGGCCAGGTCCAGAAGACGACGCAGAACGTCACGGCGTCGCTCGGCGAAGTGCGCGGCATCACGGACCACCTCGCGAGCGGCGCCGAATCGCAGGCCGCGCAGTCGACCGAGGCGTCGGCCGCGATCGAAGAGATGGCCGCGTCGATTCACCAGGTGTCGGTCAACGCGTCCTCGTCGGCCGTCGTCGCCGAGCAGGCGCGCGCGAACGCCGAACAGGGCGCCCGCGCCGTCTCGCGGACGATCGAAGGCATGAAGGCGATTCGCGATCAGGTGCAGGAGACGGCGAAGCGCATCAAGCGCCTCGGCGAGAGCTCGCAGGAGATCGGCGAAATCGTCGAGCTCATCGGCGACATCGCCGACCGCACGAGCATCCTCGCGCTGAACGCGTCGATTCAGGCCGCGATGGCCGGCGAAGCGGGACGCGGATTCGGCGTCGTCGCCGAAGAAGTCGAGCGGCTGGCGGACCGCGCCACCGAGGCGACCAAGAAGGCGGCGATGCTGGTCAAGGCGACGCAGAGCGAGACGTCGGAAGTGATGGCGGCGATGGAAGACACGACGCGCGAGGTCGTGAACCGCTCCGCGATCGCGAACGAAGCCGGCGTGGCGCTCGGCGAGATCCAGTCGGTGTCGAACCGCCTGGCCGAGCTGATCCAGGCGATCTCCGACGCGTCGGCGCAGCAGGCGCGCGGCTCGGAGCAGATCGCGAAGTCGATGAACGAGATGTCGCTGGTCACGAAGACGACCGCGACCGACACGAAGCAGACGGCCGCCGCGATCGGCGCGCTGGCGGCGATCGCCGACAACCTGAACACGTCGGTCGCGCGCTTCAAACTGCCGGACGGTAGCGATGGCCACGACGTTGCTGCCGCATAGCGAACCGTTCGCGGCGGAGATCTGGACCGACCTGATCCGCCGCCGCGCCGGCCTGACGATCCGCGAGTCGCAGCGGGCGATCGTCGCGGAGCTGCTGCACGCGCGGATGCAGAAGCGCGGCGCCACCGATCCCGCGTCGTACTTCGCGCAGCTCGAGGCGGAGGCGACGGCGGGCGAAGAGTGGACCGCGCTCGTCGAACGCCTCGTCAGCCCGGAGACGTCGTTCTTTCGTCATCCCGAGTCGTTCGCCGCGGTGGGGACGCGGCTGCTGCGCGAACTGCGGCAGCGCCCCGACGCGGCGGGACGATCGCTGTCGCTGCTGAGCGCCGGCTGTTCCACGGGGCAGGAAACGTACTCGCTGGCGATGATCGCCGCCGCCCATGCCGGCGACGACTTCTCCGTCTGCGGCGTGGACATCAGCCGGCGGGCGATCGCGATCGCGCGTCAGGCGCGCTACGCGCAGCGCGCGCTGTTCGACGTGCCGGCCGCGTACCGGCGGTTCGTCCGGCTGCTGCCGGGCACGCCCGACGTGGAAATCGACGCCGCGCTGCGCGCGCGCGTGCGGTTCGTCGCGCTGGATCTGCAGACGGCGTGTCAGGTGCTGCCGAGCTGCGACGTCATCTTCTGTCAGAACGTGCTCATTTACTTCGCGCCGCCGGCCGCCGCGTCGCTGCTGTCGCAGCTCGCGAGCCGGCTGACGCTCGGCGGATATCTCGTCCCCGGTCCCGGCGAAGCGCCGATCGCGCTGCCGGGGCTCGACGCCGTCGTCATCGACGGCGTCCGGATGTTCCGCCGCGTCGGGCGAACGATGAGCGAGGTGCGATCATGAGCCGACCCCTCGACCTGGCGTCCGTCGCCGCCTTCTCCGACGAGGTGCGCGTCAGCGCTCCGGCGATCGTCGCCGCGCTCGACGCCGTCACCGCCGATCGATCCGACGCGCTCGCGGCGCAGGAGGCCTATCGCCTGCTGCACGCGCTGAAGGGCGCGGCGTGGATGGTCGGCCTGCCGGCGCTCGGGTATCTCCTGAACCGCGCGGAAGATCTGACCGATCGCGCGATCACCGACGAGACGCCGATGGCCGACGGGCTGCTCGTGCTGCTGCGAGCGACGGCCGACCTCTGCGTCCCGTACGTCGAGGCCGTCCTCGACGGCCGCCCGACCGACGACGATGCGATCTCGCTGGACGGCGCGTTTCGCCTGTTCGACGGGTCGAGCGGGAGTGACGATCACACGGAGCTGACGCAGTTGCTGGCGACCGAGCGTCAGACGCTCGCGTCGGCGCGTGCATCGGCCGAACCCGCCGCGCCAGGCAGCCATACGACACCGCCAGTGCCCGCGCAGACCCTCGACGAGGTCGATCCCGATCTCGTGCCCGCGGAACCGATTCCGCCGGAGCTCGCGGAGGTCTTCGCCGAGGAGGCGCGCGAGAATCTCGAGGTCATCGCGCGGATCACCGGTCAGCTCACGCCGGACTCCGACGACCGCGAATCGCTGCGCGAGCTGCGCCGATCGGTGCACACGATCAAAGGTGCCGCCGGCGTGATCGGCTATCAGGCGACCGCGAAGCTCGCGCACCGGATGGAAGATCTGCTCGACGCGCTCTACGAAGGGACGGCGGCGCTGACGCCGGATTCGATTCGGCTCCTGGTCACCTCGTCCGACGGCCTCGACGAAATCTCGCGCAACAGCAACGACCCGGTATTCCTGACGCGCACGCTGCGGCGATTGCTCGCGCTGTACGACGGGTTCGATCGAGCGACGCCGGCGCCACCGATAACGGAGGCGACCGAGCCGGCCGCCGTGCCGGCCGTGCCGGACGCGCCCCTGGTGCTCGAATCACCCGAGGCGCCTGACGCGCCCGCGTTCGCGCCGACCGCGTCGGCCGCGCACGTGCCCGACGCACCGCGCCCCGTCCGTCCGCGCGGGCCCGACCGGCGCAAGAACGCCGGCGACCGCCGCGCCGGCGGCGCGCAGATCGCACGCATTCCGTTCGAGCGCCTCGGCGATCTGCTCCGCGCGGTCAGCGAGCTGCTGATCAACCGATCGAGCTTCGACCAGCACTACGCCGCGCTCGTCGAGCAGGTCGACGAAGTGAAGCTCTCCGCCTCGCGTCTGCGCCGCATCGCGCAGAAGCTCGAAACCGACTACGAAGTCCGCGCGATGGGCACGAATCTCGCGCGCCTCGGCGCACGCGACGGCGCGCCGCACGGCTTCGACGAGCTGGAGTTCGATCGCTACAACGACTTCCACCTGGTCTCGCGCGAGCTGACCGAGACGGCGAGCGACATCAACACGATCGGGGCGCGCCTGGACGAAACCGTCGGCAACTTCGACGGCGACATGACGCGCCTGGGCCGTCTCACCCGCGAAGTCCAGGACAAGGTGATGGAGTTCCGTATGGTGCCGCTCGCGATGCTGGCCCCGCGGCTCGATCGCACCGTCCGCGTCACCTGCGAGTCGTGCGCCAAGAGCGCGGATCTCGTCCTCGAGGGCGACCAGGTCGCGCTCGACAAGGCGCTGCTCGAATCGATGGCCGACCCGCTGCTCCACCTGCTCCGCAACGCGATCGATCACGGCATCGAAGCGCCCGGCGTGCGCATCGCCCACGGCAAGTCCGAGCGCGGACGCGTGATCGTCCGCGCCGCGCACGACGGCACCGACGTCCTGCTCGAGATCGCCGACGACGGCGCGGGACTGGATCTCGATCGGATCCGATCGATCGCGGTCGAGCGCGGCTACGTCACCGAATCCGACGCGGCCGCCCTGACCGACGACGACCTCTCGTCGTTCATCTTCGAGCCGGGCTTCAGCACCGCCTCGCACGTCACCGAAGTGTCCGGCCGCGGCGTCGGCCTCGACGTCGTCAAGGCCACCGTGGCGCGTCTCGGCGGGCGCATCCGCGTCTCGTCGCAGCCCGGCCGCGGCATGACCGTGTCGGTGCGCGTCCCGATGACGCTCGCGATCACGCGCATCCTGCTCGTGCGCTGCGGCGGCGAGATGGTCGGCTTGCCGCTCGGCGCCGTCGTCCAGATCATCCGCTCGGACGCGAGCAGCGTGTCGCGCGTCGGCACCGATCGCGTCGTCACCATCGAGAACCGGACGTATCCGCTGCGCGATCTCGCGGGGCTCCTGGGCCTGACGCACACGGCGGACGCCGCGGCGGCGGGGCGCCCGATCCTCGTCGCGAACCTCGCCGGCCGATTCATCGCGCTCGCGGTCGACGAGATCGTGCAGAGCCGCGACGCGGTCGTGAAGACGCTCGGCAGCCATCTGCGGCGCGTCTCCGGCATCTGGGGCGCCACGCTCCTCGGCGACGGCACGGTCGTCCTCATCCTGAACCCGACGGATCTCGCCGCCGAGAGCGAACCGTCGCGCATGCGGCTGCCGCAGGCGCACAAGGCGGCAGCGGCGCTGGAGCACGAGGCGTTTACGGTGATGGTCGTCGACGATTCGCTGAGCATGCGCCACGTGCTGTCGAACGCGGTGAAGCGCGCCGGGTGGAACGCGCTGCAGGCGCGCGACGGCCTCGACGCGCTCGAGCAGATCGAACGCGCGGCCCCGCGGCCGGATCTCGTACTGCTCGACATCGAGATGCCGCGCATGGACGGCTACGAATTCCTGTCGACGATTCGCACGCAGGCGAAGTACGCGTCGCTGCCGGTCGTCATGCTGACGTCGCGCGGCGGCGACAAGCACCGTGAGAAGGCGATGTCGCTCGGCGCGACCGACTACGTCGTGAAGCCGTTCCAGGAAGACGCGCTGATCGAGAAGGTCGACGGTCTCATCCGCGCCTCTCGCGGCGGACAGCGGAAGGCGTCGTGATCCGCGTCGCGATCGCCGACGACTCGAAGTTCACCTGCCGGCTGCTCGCGTCGTACCTCGAGGAGGGCGGCTGCGAGGTGGTCGGACTGGCGCACGACATGGTGGAGACGCTGGCGATCGTCGAGCGCACGCGGCCGGACGTGCTGACGCTCGATCTCGGCATGCCCGGCGGCCACGGCCTCGATCTCCTGCAGGCGCTCGCCCCGCAGACCGCCGTCGTCGTCATCAGCGGCATCACGCGGCGGGCCGCGGCGACGACGCTGCGCGCGCTCGAGCTCGGCGCGATCGATTTCGTCTTGAAGTGCTCGCCGGCCGCGCCGGTCAGCCCGGGGTCGCTGCGCCGCGAGATCGTGGCGAAGGTGACGGCGGCCGCCGCCGCCCAGCGCTCCGACGCGCGATCCGCGGCCGCGTCGCATACGCGCGCGCCGGCGCCGCCGCCGCACGCGACGCCGACGGCTGCCGCGAAGGCGAAGCCGCACGACCGCGATCATGCGGTGATCGTCATCGGCGCGTCGACCGGCGGTCCGGCCGCGCTCGGCGCGCTGCTGGCGCAGCTCCCCGCCGACTTCGCGACGCCGTGCGTGATCGTGCAGCACCTGCCGCCCGGGTTCACGTCGGTGTTCGCGGCGCAGCTCGCGCGCGTCACACGGCTGCCGGTGCACGAGATTGTCGGCGACATGCGGCTGCAGCCCGGGCACCTGCTCGTCACGCCCGGCGGACGCCATCTCCACGTCGGACCGAACGGCCGTCTCGACGTGCGCGCGGCAGAGACCGACGACTTGTATCGACCGTCGATCGACACCGCGATGAGTTCCGCCGCCGACAGCTACGGCGCCGCGGCGGCCGGGGTCGTCCTCAGCGGCATGGGATGCGACGGCGCCGAGGGGCTGTCGCGGATCCGCGCGCGCGGCGGACGCGCGTACGTCCAGGCGCCCGACAGCTGCATGATGGCGAGCATGCCGGCGCGGGCGCTCGAGCGCGCCGGGGCTGACTTCGTCGGCGCACCGGAACAGCTCGGCGCGATGCTCGCGAAGCGGAGGCGCTCATGACGAACGATCTCGTGTGCTGCCGCGTCGGCGGCGACCTCTACGCGCTGACGCACGACGACGTGCGGAGCGTGGCGCGGGCGGATGCGGTGCGCTTGGAGCGCGGCGCGGACGGACGGGTCGGCACGCTCGCGTTCGCCGGCGCGGCGGTGCCGGTGTATCGCCTCTCCGCGCGGCTCGGCTGCGGCGACCACGCCGCCTCCGCCGATCGTCACGTCGTCATCACGCGCGGCGACGGCGAGCCGTTCGGACTGCTCGTCGATCACATCAACCGGACGCGCGTCGCGGAGGACGAACGGATTCAGCCGCTGCCGTCGATCGTCGGCGCGCTGGCGTCCTCGCGGTTCGCCGGACTCGTCCCGCTTGGCGACGTGCTGTGCCTCGTCCTCTCGCCGTCCGCGATCGATCCGATTGGACCGCGCGCGTATACGCCGAGCGACCGTGCGGCGGCCGACGCCGCGGCAACGGCCGCCGTCCGCAGCGCCGCGGCGGATCTGGCGCTGATCTTCTCCACCGACGCGATTCCGCGCCGCGAGCGCACGCGCTACGCCCTCAACGCGAAGCGGGTCGTCGCGCTCGTGCAGGCGCTGCCGTCGATCGCCGTCCCCGGCGCGGCGCCGTTTGTCGCGGCAGTCGGGTGGTGGCGCCGCTCGGTCGTGCCGATCCTCGATTTCCGTCGCGCGGACGCGCGCGCGGCGGCCGCCGGGTCGACGCGCTATCTCATCGCGCGCTGCGGCGCTCCGCTCGGGCGCGCGCTCGTGGCGTTCGCGACCGGCGCCGACCTGACGCTGCATCGCGCGACGGCAGACGACCGGCTGATCACCGAAGGGATCTTCGGCATCGGACGCGAGCCGGTCGCGCTGCTCGACCTCGATCGCCTCGTCGCGGAAGCGGAGAGCCCGCATGGCAGCGGCGCGCGACGCATCTGACTGGGTGACGGTGTCGCTCGGCGACGCGTCGCCGGGCGACGCCGCACCGGCCGATCAGGACGCCGCGTTCGAAGCGGCGTCGAACGAGGCGCGCGCCGCCGTCGCGCGACGCGATTTCGCGAGCGCCGTCGCCGCCCTGTCGCGGTTCCTCGACACCGCGCCCGATCATCTCGGCGCGCTCGAGCGGCTCGTCGACGTGTGCCTGGCGGGCGGCCTCGACGCGGAGCTCGCCGACGCGCAGACGCGCATGGCGCACGTCTGCCTCGAACAGGGCTGCTACGCCGAGGCGCAGGTGATCGCGAACGATCTCGCACTGCGCTACCCGGATCATCCCGAACACCAGAAGCTCGCCGCCCGCGTCGAATCGATCGCGCGCAAGAGCGGCTTCGGCGCCGTCGCGCAGACGCAGGCGCCGCTCGCCGCGGCCCACGCGCCCGTCGCGCCGCGCGCACCGGTCGCGCCGGTCGCCCCTGCGGCACGTGCAGCACCGCCGGCGTCGCCGGCGCCTGCGCCACCGCCGCCGCAAATCGATCCGGCGTTCGCCTCGCTCCGCGACGCGGTGATGGACAGCCTGAGCGCGCGCGCGGAAGCGCGCTTCGCCGACGCCGTCGCGCGGCTCGACTCGCATCGCACGTCCGAAGCGACGCACATCCTCCACGTGGTCGCCGCGGTGCCCGCGCTGCGCGCACGCGCCGGCACGCGGCTCGCGCGCGTGCTGCGCGACCGCGGCGCCACGGCAGACGCGATGGCGTGGCTCGAATGGGTCGCCGAAGCGCCGCCCGACACCGAGGACGTCGGACACGATGTCGCGTACGAGATCGCGGTCACGCTCGAAGCGCTCGGCCAGTACGTCGAAGCGCTGGGCGTCTATCGCGAGCTGCTCCACGAAGTCGGCGCCACGTACCGCGACGTCGCCGCTCGCGTTCAGCATCTGAGCGCGCCGCGGCGTCCCGCTTCTGGACGCGCGGTCTGAGCCTCAGACGTCTCCGCCGGATTCAACCAGCCGTTCAAATTCCGCAGAAACCGCAACCACCAGACTCGAAACGACTTGGCCCGACGGCAGCGAACTCGTCCGTAAGGCACGGCCGTTGCCCTCTCACCGGCCGACGCGCAGAAGTTCGCGCAAGGAGAGAACGATGAGGCACCTGCTCGCGGTGGCGGCATTCGGGCTGTGGGGCGGCATCGCCGCGGCGGGCGCGCCGCAGCAGGCGACGCCGGCGCCGACGCCGGCCGCGCCGCAGGAACAGAAAGCGCAGCCGGCGCAGAAGAAGGCGCCGGATTTCAACATCGACCTCAACGCCAACGATGACGACGACCAGCCGGCGAAGAAACCGGCGCAGGCGACCAAGCCGTCCGGCGGCACACCGACCTTCGAGGTCGAGGACGAAGAGCCGCCGGCCAAGAAGGTCGCGACCAAAGGTCAGTTCGCGGGCGTTGCGGAGTGCACGCGCTGCCACGAGAAACAGGCCAAGCCGTACCGCGAAGGGCCGCACGGACGTCTCTTCGACAAGCGGACGCCCGCGTCGGGCATCGGCTGCGAGACGTGCCACGGTCCGGGCCTCGCGCACGATCTCGAGCCCGGCGCGAAGGGACTGATCGTCAGCTTCAAAGGGGCGACGCCGCCGAAAGAAACGACGAAGGTCTGCCTGAAGTGCCACGACCACCAGGCGCACACGGACTGGGAGGGCGGCACGCACGCGGCGCGCAACATCAGCTGCGCGAGCTGCCACAGCGTCCACGGCTCCTCGTCGGACGGCGGCCTGCTCAAGAAAGTCGACGTCCTCGCCACCTGCGCGCAGTGCCATCGCGACAAGGTGGCGAAGATGCAGAAGACGTCGCACATGCCGGTCATCGAAGGCAAGATGGACTGCGCGTCGTGCCACAACGAGCACGGCTCGAGCGGCGTGCGGCTGGTGCGCGGCGGCAACTCGATCAACGAGATGTGCACGCGCTGCCACGCCGAGAAGCGCGGCCCGTTCCTCTACGATCACGCGCCGGTCACCGAGAACTGCACCACCTGTCACGACCCGCACGGTTCGAACAACGATCGCATGCTCGTCGCGAAGGCGCCGATGCTCTGCCAGCGGTGCCACATTTCGACGCGCCATCCGGCGACGCCGTACGACGGCGTGCAGCTCGCCGCGCAGAGCAACCGGCTGATCGGCCGCTCGTGCGTCACCTGCCATCCGGCCATCCACGGCTCGAACCACCCGTCGGGCCAGTGGTTCATGCGGTGACGCCATGATGCCGACTTCATTCGCCAAAGGATTCGCGATGCGCACTACTTGCCTTCTCGCCGCCGTGCTGCTGGCGTCCGCCGCGACCGTGCGCGCGCAGGACGCGGCGCCGGCCGCCGTCCCGACCGCCGCGCCGGCCACGAGCGGCGCGCCGGAAGTCGCGCCGGTGCCGCCGCCGACCGGATCGACCGGATCGATCGACATCGGCCTGCGCGACACGAGCATCAGCGGCGACCCGTCGCACATCGAGCGCTATCGCGATCTGCGCGACGGCCTCGTCGCCGGGCAGATCACGTTCGAACAGCGCGGCGAGGGCTGGCTGTTCCAGGGGAACGCCACGCGTCCCGGCTACGACGATCAGCGCTTCAACGCCGCGTTCCGCGCCGGCGGCAAGGTGAAGATGCTGTTCCGATGGGATCAGGTGCCGTTGAACGTCAGCGGCGTCACGATGTCGCCGTACACGGTCGACTCGAGCGGCGCATACCGCATCGCCGACTCGCTGCAGCACAGCATCCAGACCGGGCTGCTGCCGGCGTCGGCCGTCACGAGCGTCGCGCAGGGCGTCGCCCTCAGCGCGCGCCGCGACACGGCGAACTTCACGTTGATCTACACGCCGATCGCCGAACTGAACGCGACCGTCAACCTGCGCGAAACGCACCGCACGGGCAACCAAGCCTTCGGTGCGTCGTTCGGCTTCAGCAACGCCGTCGAGATCCCCGCGCCGATCGACACGCACACGACGGACGTGACGACGGCCATCGAGTACGCGAACCATGTCGGGATGCTGCGCGTGGCGTACGACGGATCGTGGTTCGACCAAGGCATCGCCAGCGTCGTCTGGGACAACCCGCTGACGCTGACCGACGCCGCCTCGTCGACCGGCTACAGCACGGGAACCGCCGGATCGCAAGGGCGCGCGGCGCTGCCGCCCAGCAACACCATGCAGGGCGTGACCACCGCCGGGGCGCTGAAGCTGGCGGGCAACACGCGCCTGAGCGCGAACGTGACGCTCGGCGAGTGGCGCCAGAACGCGGCGCTCCTGCCGGCGACGATCAACACGTCGGTGCCGACGATTCCGCTGCCGCGCAGCACCACCGATGGCGACGCGCGGACGACGGCGCAGAACTACGTGGCGACGTCGCAGCCGAGCCAGTACCTGTGGCTGCACGCGGCCTACCGGTCGTACGACTACGACAACCGCACGCCCGTGTTCCAGTCGTCGCAGATCGTCGTGCTCGATCAGACGGTCAGCGCCGGCGAGGCGAGCACGCCGTACAGCTACAAGCGTCAGACCATGGACGTGGACGCGGCGCTGCTGCCGGTGCCGCTCACCTCCTTCCGCGTCGGCTATACGCGGGAGATCGACGACCACACCTACCGGATCTTCGACCGCACGACGGAGGAAACCTACCGTTCGTCGATCGACCTCGGCGCCGGCACGCGCGTCCTCGTCCGCGGCATCATCGAACGCTCGCACCGGATCGGGTCGCACCTCGACGAGGAGCTGCTGGCCGATCTCGGCGAGCAGCCGTCGCTGCAGCACTACGACGTCGCCGATCGCGATCGCGACCGCGCGACGGGACTCCTGCAGATCACCGCGTCGAAGTACTTCGGCGTCAGCGCGTCGGCGGCGATGGGCAAGGACGACTACTTCAACAGCGGCATGGGGCTCCGCAACAACGACAACTACGTCTACACGGTCTCGGCGGACGCGTCGGCCGGCAAGGTGTTCGACGGAACCGTGTCGTGGTCGCACGAGCGCTACACGGCGCTCCAGAACTCGCGCACCGCGAACCCGGGGACGCCGCAGGTGACGGACCCGACGCGCGACTGGTCGATCGACTCGTCAGACCTGACCGACACGTGGTCTGCGAACGCGATGGTGCGGCCGACGTCGCGGCTCGACATGCGCATCGCCTACGACTACGTGCGCGCGAGCGCGGCCTACGTCTACGGCGTGCCGGACAACTCGACGATCCCGGCGCTCGTGCAGCTGCCGACGATCCACAACGAGCGGCACACCGCGACGGCGGACGTGCGCATCAAGCTGACGCGCAACCTCGGGTTCGGCGTCTTCTACTGGTACGAGAAGTACACGGTCGCCGATTTCGCGTTCGCCCCCGCCACCGTCGGGCAATTGTCGACGACAGGCGGTCTGTTCCTCGGTGACGTGTTCCTGCCCTACACCGCGAATTCCGGCGCCGTCCGGCTGATTGTGTCCTGGTAAAGGAGGACGAACGTGAAAGCCCTCATCGTGTTCTTGGTCGTCGGCGCGAGCGCCGCCATCCTGGCGCAGGCGCCGCAGTCGTTGCCGGGGTCGGGGCTGCCGCCGCTCGATCCGCGCGTCGACAAGTGGGACAAAGGGCCGGACAAGATCGACGTGTCGAGATATCCGCCGGACATTCGGCAGAAGTACAAGGTGTTCGCCGACCTGTGCGGCCAGTGCCATTCGCTGGCGCGCGCGGTCAACTGCGATTTCGTGCTCGACGAGGACTGGGAGCGCTACATCAAGCGCATGATGCGACGCGGTAAAGGCCTGGTGACGCCCGAGATGGCGCGCCAGTCGTACGAGTTCGCGATCTACGACTCGAAGATCCGCAAGAAGGACCTGTACGAACAGCGGCTCAAAGAAGCCGCCAAACCCTAAGGAGGGGTGATGCCGCGTAGACTCGTCGCCTCGATGGTGCTCGTCGCCTCGCTCGGTTCCTCGACGGCGTTGCTGCGCGCGCAGCCGCCGGCAGCGGCGCCCGCGCCGCTCGATCCGCGCATCGCCGTGTGGGACAACGGTCCGCAGAAGATCGACGTCTCGAAGTACCCGGCGGCGATGAAGGAGAAGTACAAGGTGTTCGCCGACGTCTGCAGCCGCTGCCATCCGCTGGGCCGCGGCATCAACGTCGACTTCGTGCTGCCGGAAGATTGGGAACGCTACATCAAGCGCATGATGCGGCGCGGCAAAGGGCTGGTCACGCCGGCCGACGCGGCGCAGATTTATGAGTTCCTCATCTTCGACTCCCGCATCAGGAAGAGCGACCTGTACGAGCAGCGCATGGCGGCCGCGAAGTAACCGTCGAGCTCTCGAGCCGGCACCCGTCTTGAACGCACCAGTCTCGTGCGATTTCAACTTCCGGGTGCCGGCCGATTCGTCTCCGCCGTCCTCGCCGCGCTCGCGACGGCGACGATCGCCGCCGCACAACAAAACTCGACCGAGGCGCGCATCACCGGCTGCCTGCAGCGCGCGCCGGCCAGCGTGGAACGCCAGGGGCGCTTCATGCTGCTGAACGCGAGCAACTCGCCGCTCGGCGGCAGCGCGACGCAGGACGTGGCGCCGACCGCGGTCCGCCCCGAGCCGTCGTCGCCCGAGCCGGCGCCGATTCAGCACCGCGCGACGGAGTCGGACGCCCGCCAGGAAACGGGCGGCGTCGACTATCTGCTGATCGGCGGGTCGGATCTCGAGTCGAAGATCGGCCAGCGTGTCGAGGTGACGGGCGCGATCGGCAGCGAGGTGAAGGTGCCGCCGACTCGTCCGAGCGCGGCGCGGCCGATGCGCACCGTGCAGGTGAAGCGCGTCCGCGCGATCAAGCCGTCCTGCTGACGGTCGCGCGCTTGCACACGTCGCGCGCGTGCGACGACTCTCCACGCTGACGACCCTCGCGCTGCTCGGCACCGCCCTGCTCGCCCGGCCGGCTGCGGCTCAGGCGACGATCACCGTCAACGACGCCGTGAACATCCGCTTCGGCGTGCTCGGTCAGTTCTGGGCCGACACGCTGACGGACCCGACGAGCGACAGCCACAGCAACAACCTGTTCGTCCGCCGCCTGCGCCTCATCACGGGCGGTAACGTCAGCCAGCACGTCGGCTTCTTCGTCGAGACCGACGCGCCCAACCTCGGGCGCACGGTGAACGGCAAGAACATCACGCCGGGCTTGATCCTGCAGGACGCGTTCGCCACCTTCACGACGACCAACGCGTTCATGGTGGACGCCGGCCTCATGTACGTGCCCTTCTCGCGCAACAGCGTCCAGAGCGCGGCGACGCTCCTGCCGGTCGACTTCGGCGCATACACGTTCACGCAGAGCGCGGCGACGCAGTCGTCGACGGGACGCGATACCGGTTTTCAGGCGCGCGGGTATCTTGCCGGCAACCATCTCGAGTACCGGCTCGCCGCGTTCCAGGGCATCCGCGACGCGGCGTCGCACAACGGCTTTCGCTACGCGGGACGCCTGCAACTCGATCTGCTCGATCCGGAAGTCGGCTTCTTCTACACTGGCACCTATCTCGGCAAGAAGCGCGTCCTCGCGCTCGGCGCGGCGTTCGACACACAGGAGCAATACCACGCGTACGATGCCGACGCATTCGTCGATCTGCCGCTCTGGGTTGGCGCCGTGACCGGCCAGTTCGACTACAACCGGTTCAACGGGCAGACGTTCCTGCCGACGATTCCGCAGCAGAACGCGTATCTCGCCGAGGGCGGCTTCCTCGTCTCGGCGATCAAGGTGACGCCGTTCGTCCAGTGGACGAACCGCGATCTGACGAACAGCGCGGCGACCGACGAGCACCGCACCTCGCTCGGCGCCGCCTACTGGTGGGCGGCGCACAACGCGACCGTCAAGGCGGCGTGGACCCGCATCTCGCCGAACGTCGCCGGGCGGCAGGACGAGTTCACGCTTCAACTGCAGATCTTCTACTTCTGACCATGACCAAGAATCGCTGGCTCATCGCCGTCGCCGCCGTCGTCATGCAGATCTGCCTCGGAGCGGCGTACGGATGGAGCGTCTTCGTCGCGCCGCTCATCGCGATGACCGGGTGGACGCTGACGCAGGTGTCGCTCAACTTCACGCTGGCCATCGCGTTCCTCGGGGTCGGGACGATCGTGGGCGGCGTGTGGCAGGACCGATCGGGACCGCGGCCGGTGGCGACGGTGGCCGGCGTCATCTACGGCGTCAGCTATCTGCTCGCGGGCTACTTCGCGGCGGCGCACTCGCTCGCCGGCTTGTATTTCAGCTACGGCTTTCTCGGCGGCATCGGGATGGGCATGGGCTACATCACGCCGGTCGCGACGATCACGAAGTGGTTCCCGGATCGCCGCGGGCTGATGACGGGCGTTGCCGTCGCGGGCTACGGCGCGGGCGCGCTCATCATGAGTCCGTTTGCGGCGCGGTCGATCGTCGCGCGCGGCGTCCCGCCGACCTTCGCGATCCTCGGCGTCGTCTACCTGATCCTCGTCGTCATCGCCGCGCAGTTCTACTGCAATCCGCCCGCGGGGTGGCGGCCGGCTGGATGGACGCCGACGGGGAGCGTCGCGAAGGCCGCCACGACGTACGACTTCACGACCGGCGAAGCGATGCGCACGGTTCAGTTCTGGATGCTGTGGCTGATGCTGTTCCTGAACGTGTCGGCGGGCATCATGATCATCAGCCAGGCGTCGCCGATGGCGCAGCAGCTCGTCCACATGTCGCCGGTGGCCGCGGCCGGCATGGTCGGGCTGATTTCGATCTTCAACGGCGGCGGCCGGGTGTTCTGGGCGTGGGTGTCGGACTACATCGGCCGTTCGCGGGTCTACCTTTTGCTGTATCTGATTCAGGCCGTCATCTTCTTCATGCTGCCCAGCCTGACCAACCTGACGTTGTTCAGCGCCGCGTTCGCGCTGATCGGACTCTGCTACGGCGGCGGATTCGGGACGATGCCGTCGTTCACGGCCGACTTTTTCGGCTCGAAGTTCATGGGCGGCATCTACGGCTGGATTCTGCTCGCGTGGGGCGCCGGCGCGATTCCGTCGCCGATCCTCATCGCGCACCTGCGTCAAACAACCGGACGCTACGATCAGTCGATTCATACGATCGCCATCGTCATGCTCGTGGCCATCGTCCTGCCGCTGACCGTTCGCCGGCCCACCCCGGGAGACACGCATGAGATGGCCCGTCCTCGATCAACTCGCCTCCCGGCGTAACGGCGACGGCGCCGAGGCGATGAGCGATCGGACGCGGTCGCTGCAGCCGCGCTACAAGGGCGCGGCGGTCGCGCGATCGATCTGTCCGTACTGCGGCGTCGGCTGCGGCCAGCTCGTCTTTCATCGCGGCAACGAGGTCGTCGCGATCGAAGGCGATCCCGCCTCGCCGATTTCGGCGGGCCACCTCTGCCCGAAGGGCGCCGCGAGCCACGAGCTGGTCACGCATCCGAACCGCCTGACGAAGGTGAAGTACCGCGCACCGCACGCGACGTCGTGGCAGGAGCTCGATCTCGAAACGGCGATGGACATGATCGCCGATCGCGTGTGGGCGTCGCGCGAACGCGGATTCGTCGAGGAGGTCGACGGCAAGCCGCTGATGCAGGTGCGGACGATCGCGAGCCTCGGCGGCGCGACGCTCGACAACGAAGAGAACTACCTGATGAAGAAGCTGTTCGCGGCCGGCCTGGGGATGGTCGCGGTCAGCAATCAGGCTCGCATATGACATAGCTCCACGGTGCCCGGTCTGGGCACCTCGTTCGGCCGCGGCGGCGCCACGACGGCGCAGCAGGATCTTGCCAACGCGGACGCGATCCTCATCATGGGATCGTCGATGGCGGAACAGCATCCGATCGCTTTCCGCTTCGTCGTCGAGGCGCGCGAGCGCGGCGGCACGGTGATCCACGTCGACCCGCGGTTCACGCGGACGACCGCCATGGCGGACATCTGGGCGCCGATCCGCGCGGGCAGCGACATCGTGTTCCTCGGCGCGCTGATCAACTACGTCCTGCAGCACGGCAAAGACTTCCGCGACTACGTGCTGCACTACACGAACGCGTCGGCCATCATCCACGAAGACTTCAAGGACACCGAGGATCTCGACGGCGTGTTCTCGGGGTGGGACGAGGAACGGCGGATGTACGTGACCGACTCGTGGCTGTATGCCGGCCTCGACATGGGCGGCGCCGCGAGCGAAGAACGATCGAGCAGCGCGCACGGCTTGTGGGGCAAGAACCAGGGCGGGCAGCCGGAGAAGCTCGTGCCGAAGCAGCGCGACATGACGCTGCAGCATCCGCGCTGCGTCTATCAGTTGCTGAAGCGTCACTTCGCGCGCTACACGCCGGAACTCGTCGAGCGGCTGTGCGGCACGCCGACGGCGCAGTTCCTCCGCGTCGCGGAAGCGTATGCGTCGGCGTCGGGGCCGGAACGCACGGGCGCGATCTGCTACGCCGTCGGCTGGACGCAGCATTCGACCGGGCCGCAGATCATCCGCGCCGCGTCGATCCTCCAGATGCTGCTCGGCAACATCGGCCGTCCGGGCGGCGGCATCCTCGCGCTGCGCGGCCACGCGTCGATTCAGGGATCCACCGACATCCCGACGCTCTACGACATCATGCCCGGCTACCTGCCGATGCCGAACTTCGAATCGGGCACGCACGACTTGAAGACCTACATCGAACAGAACGGCACGAAGAGCGGCTGGTGGCACAACACCGACAAGTACATCGTGTCGCTGCTGAAGGCGTGGTACGGAGACGCCGCGACGAAGGACAACGGCTACGGCTACAACTGGCTGCCGCGCATCACCGGCGATCATTCGCACCAGGGCTACTGGCTCGACATGGACGACGGCAAGATGGAAGGGTTGTTCGTGTTCGGTCAGAATCCCGCCGTCGGCGGGCCGAACGCGCGTCTCGAGCGTCGCGCCATGGCCAATCTCGACTGGCTCGTCGTGCGCGACATGGTGGAGATCGAAACCGCGAGCTTCTGGTACGACTCGCCGGAAGTCGAACGAGGCGAGCTGCGCACCGCCGACATCAAGACCGAAGTGTTCCTGCTGCCGGCCGCGTCGCACGCGGAGAAAGAAGGCACGTTCACCAACACGCAGCGGCTGCTGCAGTGGCGCGAGAAAGCGGTCGACCCGCCCGGCGACGCGCGCAGCGATCTCTGGTTCGTCTATCACCTCGGGAAGCGGCTGCAAGACAAAGCGGCGCGCGATCGGCGTCCGCGCAACGCCGGCTTGAACGCGCTGACGTGGCGCTACCGCGAGGACGGCGCGATCCGCGAGCCGAATGCGGAGGAGGTGCTGCAGGAAATCAACGGCCGCACCGTCGCCGACCAGAAGCTCGTGTCCGGCTTCAAAGCGCTGAAGGCGGATGGATCGACCGAATGCGGCTGCTGGATCTACTCGGGCGTCTGTCCCGAGGAGGGACGCAACCGCGCGAACGAACGCGAATCGCGCGACTACCTCGGTCACGGCTGGGGATTCTCGTGGCCTTCCGATCGCCGCATCATGTACAACCGCGCCTCGGCGAAGCCGGACGGCACGCCGTGGAGCGATCGCAAGAAGCTCGTGTGGTGGGACGCGGCGACACAGCAATGGACCGGCCTCGACGTGCCGGACTTCACGCCGACCAAGGCTCCCGACTACACGCCGGCCGACGACGCGCAAGGCGACGAGGCGCTGCCGGGCGACGCGCCGTTCATCATGCACAGCGACGGTCTCGGCTGGATGTGGGTGCCGATCGGGCTGCGCGACGGTCCGCTGCCGACGCATTACGAGCCGCTCGAATCGCCGTTCGCCAACGCGCTGTATCCGCGGCGTCCGACCAACCCGCCCGCGGACAAGAAAGAGCGGCACGACAATCGATACGTGCCGGTCGGCGACCCGCGCTTTCCGTACGTGCTGACGACGTACCGGCTGACGGAGCATCACACCGCGGGCGGCATGAGCCGGTATCTCTCGCATCTCGCGGAGCTGCAGCCGGAGTTCTTCGCCGAGATCTCGCCCGAACTCGCCGATCGGATCGGCGCGGAGCACGGCGGCTGGGTGACGGTGGCGTCGCCGCGCGGCCTCGTCGAAGCGCGCGCGCTCGTGACGACGCGCATGCGTCCGCTGACGGTCGACGGCCGCGTGGTGCATCAGGTCGGGCTGCCGTATCACTGGGGGACGCGCGGCCTCGTCACCGGCGACTCGGCCAACGATCTCGTCGCGATGTCCGAAGAACCGAACGTGCGAATCATGGAAACGAAGGGACTCGTCTGCTACATCGCGCCCGGACGCCGGCCGCGCGGCGCGGCAGCCAACGCGTATCTCGAATCGTTGATGCGAGGCGAACATCTTGGCGACCACCGCGTTTCTCACTGACTCGACGCTCTGCATCGGCTGCAAGGCGTGCGAGGTCGCGTGCAAGGAATACAACGACGTGCCGGCGGACGGCTACGCCTTCACCGGCCAGTCGTACGACAACACGCTGCAGCTCGGGCACTCGACGTGGCGCCACGTCGCCTTCGTCGAGATGGACACCGCGTTTGGCGTCGGCGGCAACTCGGGCGAGCAGTTGTCGTGGTCGTTCGTGTCGGACGTGTGCAAGCACTGCGAGCACGCGGGCTGTCTCGAGGCCTGCCCGACCGGATCGATCGTGCGCACCGAGTTCGGGTCCGTCTACGTGCAGCCCGACGTCTGCAACGGCTGCGGCTACTGCGTCGTCGGCTGCCCCTTCGGCGTGATCGATCGGCGGCCGACCGACGGCCGCGCGTTCAAGTGCACGTTCTGCTACGACCGTCAGCGCGACGGCGAGCAGCCGGCGTGCGCGAAGGCGTGCCCGACGCAGTCGATCCTGTTCGGCGAGATCGAGGATCTGCGCGCCCACGCCGAACGGCGTCTCGAGACACTCCGCGCCCGCGGCGTCGACGACGCGGCGTTCTGGGACGCGGGCGACACGAGCGTCGGTGGCACGCACGCGATGTTCATCGTCCGCGGCGATCCCGAGGCGTACAACTTGCCGCAGCAGGTGGACGTACCGACGGTGTATCTCGAGGACGGATGGAAATCGGCGGCGGCCGCGGCGTTGGTCGCGATCGCCGGAACGGCGGCGGCCTTCCTCGCGCGCCGTCGTGGACACGGCGGGTCGACCCGATCCGCGCTGCAGCGAATCTCCGTATGACGACGACCTATTACGACGTTCCGCTCCTGAAGCCGCCCGTGTGGACGTGGGAGGTGCCGCTGTACTTCTTCGCGGGCGGCGCCGCCGGCGGCGCGGCGATCATCGGCAGCATCGCCGAGTGGACCGGCGCCAACGGCCACCTGGCGCGCGACGCCAGGTGGATCGCAGCCGGCGGCGCGCCGATCTCGGCGGCGCTGCTCACCGCGGATCTCGGACGGCCGGAGCGCTTCGTCAACATGCTCCGCGTCTTCAAACCGCAAAGCCCGATGTCGATCGGCTCGTGGACGCTCGCCGCGTTCTCGGCGTCGACGACGGGCGCGCTCGTGCCGGCGCTGTCGAAGGCGGCCGGCACGTCGAGTGCGCTGACGGGCGCGGCAATGCTCACCTACACGGGCGTCCTCATCGGCGCGACGGCGATTCCCGTCTGGCACGAGAACATCCGGCTGCTGCCGCCGCACTTCGCCGCGTCGGGGATCGCCTCCGCCGCCGCGATCCTCACGCTGATGGGACACGACGAGCCGGCGCTGAACGATGTCGCCATGGGCGCCGCCGCGGCCGAGACCGTCATCGGCGCGTTCGTGGAAACGCGGTCGACGCCCGCGATGGCGCCGCTGCGCGAAGGGCCGAGCGGCTGGATGATCCGCGCCGGCGGCGTGCTGTCCGGCCCGGTTCCGCTGTTGATGCGCGCCACGTCAAAGAAGCCCACCTGGCGCAAAGCCGCCAGCGTCGCGGCGCTCGCCGGCTCGCTGCTGACGCGGCTCGGCTGGATCGCGGCGGGCCGGGTTTCGGCGAAGATGAAGGGATGAAACAGCGCACACTCGGAGCCGGCGGACCGCGGGTCTCCGCCATCGGTCTCGGCTGCATGGGGATGTCGGAGTTCTACTCCGGCCGCGACGACGAGGAATCGATCGCGACGATCCATCGCGCGATCGATCTCGGGATCAACTTTCTCGACACGGCCGACATGTACGGTCCGTTCACGAACGAGCGGCTCGTCGGCCGCGCGATCGGCGGCCGCCGCGACGCCGTCGTCGTCGCGACGAAGTTCGGGAACATGCGCGGCGAGAAGGGCGAGTTCCTCGGCATCAACGGATCGCCGGAGTACGTCCGCAAGGCGTGCGACGCGTCGCTGCAGCGCCTGCAGATCGACACGATCGATCTCTATTACCAGCACCGCGTCGACCCGAACGTCCCGATCGAAGAGACGGTCGGCGCGATGGCGGATCTCGTGCGCGCCGGCAAGGTTCGTCTCCTCGGCCTGTCGGAGGCGGCTCCGGCGACGATCCGGCGCGCGGCGGCGGTGCATCCGATCGCGGCGCTGCAGACCGAGTACTCGCTGTGGAGCCGCGATCCGGAAGACGAACTGCTCCCGCTGTGCCGCGAGCTCGGGATCACGTTCGTCGCCTACAGTCCGCTCGGTCGCGGGTTCCTCACGGGACGCTACCGCTCGCCGGACGATTTCCCGCCGGACGATTACCGGCGTAAGAGTCCGCGGTTTCAGGGCGACAACTTCCAGAAGAACCTCGACCTCGTCCGGCACATCGAGACGATGGCGGCCCGCAAAGGCTGCACCGCGGCGCAGCTCGCGCTCGCCTGGCTGCTGACGCGCGAGAACGTCGTGCCGATCCCGGGATCGAAGCACCGCGCGCGCGTCGAAGAAAACGCGCACGCGGCCGACGTCGCGCTCACGCCGCAGGAGCTCGACGAGATCGATCGCATCGCGCCGAAAGGCGTCGCCGCGGGCCTGCGCTATCCCGAGGCCGGCATGGCGACGGTGAACCGATGATCGCCGACGCGGAGATCCCACGCGCGGCCGATCCGGCGTCGCAGCACCTCCTCGACATCTACGCGAGCGAGATCAACAAGGTCGCATCCGTCTGGCGCGGGTTCGACGCGGCGCTGCTCGACTATCGGCCGCATCAGAAGTCGATGACCGTCGCCGACGTGTTCAAACACGAGCTGCTGTCGGGCCGCCGCTTCTTCGGCGGCTTTCTCGGCCTGCCCGAACCGGATGCCGCGGCCGTCGTGCCCGACCGCGTGACGGTCGACGCGTGCATCGCGCGTCTCGAGGAGCTCGCGCGCGCGCGGCTGCCGCACCTGGCACGCGCCTCGTCCGACTGGTGGCAGGCACGCGTGCCGTTCTTCGACGTCGAACGCGCGCGCGTGTGGATTTTCTGGCGGCGCGTGCTGCACACGGCGCATCACCGCACGCAGCTCACCGTGTACCTCCGGCTGCTCGATCGGCCGGTGCCGCCGATCTACGGTCCGACGGCCGATGCGAGCTGGAGCGGCGCCGACCCGACGCATTCGGTGGACGCCGCGCGGCGCTGAGGAGACGAGAGATGCATCGCCTGCTGATCTGCGGCGCGCTCGTGATGATGACGAGCGCGTGTTCGAACGTCTGGCCGTACACAGACATCGTGTCGATCACGACGGAGGACGTCGGCGACTACAACGTCGCGTTGTCGGCGTCCGGCGACACGGTCACCGCGACCGTGTGCGTCGTCTATCCGTCGCACGCCGACGAGATCAAATCGCGCATCGTCCGGCAGCTCTACACGAAGGGCTACCGGACGGTGCACGTGAACGTCATTCCGCTGACGGCGGCTCCTCCGCCTGCTTCACCTCGATGCGATGTGCGCGCTCCCGAACCGCTAATGCCGGCTGCGGTTCGGTCGCCGGCCCATTGAGCACGCGCCCGTCGTCGAGCGCGAACTCCGATCCGTGCCACGGACAGACGACGGAGCCGTTTTTCAGCGTGCCTTGGGAGAGCGGGCCGCCGAGATGCGAGCACGGATGCGCGAGCGCGCGGACACACCCGCGCTGACGCACCAGGAGCACGTCGACCGAGTCGTGACGCGCGCGGTGCATCGCGCCTTCGGGCACGTCGGTTGACGCCGCGATGTCGGTGAACGTCTCGGGGCGGTCGATCGCCGCGTGCGTGACGCCGATGCGGTGGCCGTAGACGAGATCGCCGCCAAGGTACGCCGCCCCGAGCGCGATCGCGTAGCCGGTCCACGCGCACGCGCGGCCTCGTTCGCGGCTGCTGTTCAGACGCTCCACGTACGCCACGGCGGTGAGTGCCGTCGCGGCGATGTTCAGCAGTCCGTGCAGGAGCCCTTCGCGCCGCGCGCGGCTCGAGGTTTCGCTCCAGTCGGTGAGACCGGTGACGGCGGATGCCGCCGCGCCCGCCAGCCCGACGCCGAACGCCAGCGTCGCCGCGCGACGCATGCCGCGGTCGCCGTTCGCGCACGCGTCGATCGCCAGCGCCGTCGTCCAGGCGCCGAGTGGCAGATCCGTGAAGACGGGATGGAGCGGATGGCCCAGCCAGACGCCGTGCATCGCGTTCTTGATCTGCGCACCGGCCGGGCCGGCGTTCTCGTACGCGGCGCGCACCGCGAGGCTGAGCGGCTTGCCAATCGCGTCGATCGCCGGCTGATCCGCGAGTTTCGTCAGTAGCTTGGTCTGTTCCATACGCCTCCTGAGCCGAAGGCGTACCCAAAGGATGTGCCCTGACGCGGGACGATCTGTGTTCGGCCGCGGCGCCGCTCACGACGACGATCACTCACGCCGGAGACGACGACGTCGATCGCGCGATCTCGATCCCGATCGCACAGGGGCGTTTCGCGCGGCGACGCTGAGAACGTTTCGTCACCTGAAGCAGCTGCTGCAGGCGTCGCTCGGGCACTGACGCGTCGCGAACCGCGACACCGGTTGTTCGTCGCCCGCCACGGCTGAGCGCGTTGGATGCGATTCTTCCTCGGAATCAAGGGCGCATCGCTTGCAACGGGGCCGATCGTGGCGCCTCTCTCGCTCCCGCACTTCGTCAGCGTCGGGTTCGATCCCGCGTTCGACCGACGGTGTCACATCAGTACGACGATGTGGACTATCGGCGATAGGCCATCACCGAACGGAGCGGTGCGCGTTGCGTGATCCCGCGCGGCTGACCGCCTGGCAGCCGTCGATCGGCGCGTGGCCCGACTTCGGCGGCGTGAGATTCCGCGTCTGGGCGCCCGAGCACGATCGCGTCGACGTCGTGTTTTGGCGTTACGGCGCCGAGACGTCGCGCCGGCTCGAGCGCCAGACCGACGGCTCGCATTCGGCGTGGGTGCCGGGCATCGAGGCCGGCACGCCGTACAAATACCGCCTCCCCGACGGACAACTGCTGCCCGATCCGGCGTCGCGGTTCCAGCCGGACGGCGTCCACGGTCCGTCGCAGGTCGTCGACCCGAGCGCCTTCGCCTGGACGGACGAGAGCTGGGACGGCCTCGCCCTCGCCGACGCGGTCATCTACGAGCTGCACGTCGGCACGTTCACGCCGGCGGGCACGTTTCGCGGCGTCACCGAGCGTCTCGAGTACCTGAAGGACCTCGGCATCACGGCGATCGAGTTGATGACGATCGCGGAGTTCGCGGGCCGGCGCAACTGGGGCTACGACGGCGTCGATCTGTTCGCGCCGTCGCACCGCTACGGCCGGCCCGACGATCTGCGGCAACTCGTCGACGCCGCGCATCGCGCCGGTCTCGCGGTGATCCTCGACGTCGTCTACAACCACCTTGGGCCAGACGGCGCGTATCTGTCCGCGTTCAGTCCGTCCTACTTCACCAACGCGCGGCAGACACCGTGGGGACCGGCGATCAACCTGCACGGCGCGCGCGCCGAGCACGTCCGCGCGTTCTTCATCGAGAACGCGCTGCATTGGATTTACGAGTACCACGTCGACGGCTTGCGGCTCGACGCGACGCACGCGCTCTTCGACGAAGGGCGCCGGCCGTTTCTCGCGCAGCTCGCCGCGGCCGTGCACGGCTCGACGCCGCGGCGGCCGCTGCTCATCGCCGAAGACGATCGGAACCTCGCGTCGCTCGCGGTGCCGGCGCACGGCGGCGGTGTCGGACTCGACGCGCTGTGGGCCGACGACTTCCATCATCAGGTGCGCCGCGCGGTCGCCGGCGACCGCGAAGGATATTTCCGGAGCTACTCGGGATCCGCAGCCGATCTCGCCGAGACGCTGCGCGGCGGCTGGTTCTATCGCGGTCAGGTCGCAGCGCACACGGGCCGCCCGCGCGGCACCGATCCGATGCCCCTGCGGCTCGAGCAGTTCGTCGTCTGCATCCAGAACCACGATCAGGTCGGCAACCGCGCGATGGGCGATCGGCTCACGGCGGCGATTCCCGCCGCCGCGTACCGCGCCGTGTCCGCGCTGCTGCTCTGCGCGCCGGAGACGCCGCTGCTGTTCATGGGCCAGGAGTGGGGCGCCTCGACGCCGTTCCTGTTCTTCACCGATCACGAACCGGCGCTCGGACGCGCGGTGACCGAAGGACGCCGCGCCGAGTTCGCGGACTTCGCGGCGTTCCGCGATCCGGCCGTGCGCGACACGATTCCGGATCCGCAGGACGAGCGAACCTTCTGCGACACCGTGCTGCGATGGCCGGAGCTCTCGGGCGAGGACGCGCGCGCGCTGCTGCGCCTGTACCGCGCGCTGCTGGCGTTCCGCCGGACGACGCCGGCGATGCAGGCGCGCGGGCGCGACACGGTGATCGTCGACGCGCTCGACGAGGCGACGATTGCGCTGTGGCGCGTGCCGCGCGACGCGACGCCGGTCGTCGTCATCGCGCGGCTGCGCGGGGCGGGCGAGGTGACCGCGCCGCGTCCAGACGCATGCCGCGGCCACCGCAAGTGGGCGACCGTCCTGACGACCGACGACGCGCCGTTCGCGCGCGATCCATCAGCCGTGCCGGCCGTGCGCGTCGACTACGACGCGATCACCGTCTCCTTCAGCGGCCCTTCGGCGGTCGTCCTGCGCGGCAACGGCGCGTCCGCGTAGGAGTGGCCGGTCGACAGGCCGAGGACGAAGAGGACGAACGTCAGCGAGCCGGTCGCGAAGATCACGTCGCCGAATGCGCGCATCCAGCGCAGGCGCTGCATCAGATCGCCCTGCAGGAACTCCGCGCTGCGCGCGTACCAATAGCCGTGCTGCACGGACGCCCAGGTCTGCAGCAGGCCGATCGGCAGCAGGCTCAGCATGACCATCGCGAGCAGGCCGACGTTGATCGACCAGAACGCGAACCGGATCGCGCCTTCGCGCCACCGGCGGCCGGGCTTTATCGCGAGGAGCGCGAACAGCATCAGCCCAATGCCGAGCATCCCGTAGACGCCGAAGAGCGCGGCGTGGCCGTGCACCGGCGTCGTGTTCAGCCCCTGCATGTAGTAGAGCGCCACCGGCGGATTGATCATGAAGCCGAACACGCCCGCGCCGAGCAGGTTCCAGAACGCGACCGCGATGAAGAAGTCGATCGGCCAGCGGTAGTGACGGATCCACTCCGACGCGCGCGACAGCCGCAGGTTCTTCCACGCTTCGTACCCGATGAACAGCAGCGGCACGACTTCGAGTGCGCTGAACACCGATCCGAGCGCCAGGACGACGGTCGGTGTGCCCGAGAAGTACAGATGGTGCAGCGTCCCGATGATGCCGCCCGCGAGGAAGATCGTCGACGAAACGACCGTCGCCGCGCCGGCCGTGCGCAGCCGCACCAGCTTCGACCGCGCGAAGAGGAACGCAGTCTCCACCGTCGCGAAGACCTCGAAGAAGCCCTCGACCCAGAGGTGCACGACCCACCAGCGCCAGTACTCGGCGATCGCGACGTTCGTGTGGCGGCCGGCGCCGAGCGCCGCGCCGTAGAAGCCGGCGATCGCGATGCTCGCGATGAGGAACAGCGTCAGAATCGGGCGCTGCTCGTCGCGTTTGCGCAGCGCCGGCACGATGCCGCGCGCCATCAGCGCGCGGGCGTCAACGTCCTCTTCGGCGCGCTCCTCCTCGTCGTCGTCGGATCGATGATGCCCATCGCGAACTTCTCCTGAGTCGATCCGAATGATCTCGTGCCCACGGCCGCAGCATCGCGCGAGCGCGCCAGGGCGCCTATGACCGCTGTCATAGGCGGTCGACGCGGACCCGACTACGCTGACCTCGATGGCCAGGGCGTACGTGAAGCGTCGACCGGACCGCACGCGCGCGATTCGACGAACGGTGCAGATCGCGTTTCTGCTGCTGAACGTCTGGATCGGGGTGCAGTTCTCGCTGTGGGTGCGCTTCTACGAGAGCGGCGGCGCATCGATGCGCGTCGCGCGCCCGGACGGCGTCGACGGCTGGCTGCCGATCGCGGGCCTGATGAACCTGAAGTACCTGATCGCGACGGGCCGCGTGCCCGCCGTCCATCCGGCCGGCGTGTTTCTGCTCGTCGCGTTCCTCGGCATCTCGCTCGGCTTCCGAAAAGCGTTCTGCGGCTGGCTGTGTCCGATCGGCACCATCTCCGAGTGGCTGTGGCAGGGTGGACGCGAACTCTTCGGCCGCACGTTCGCGCTGCCGCGGTGGGTGGACGTGCCGCTGCGCGGGCTGAAGTACCTGCTGCTCCTCTTCTTCATCGCGCTCGTCCTGCCGCTCTCGATCGACGATCTCGCCGCGTTCATCGCGAGCCCGTTCGGCATCGTCGCCGACGTGAAGATGCTGAACTTCTTTCGCGACCCCGGCAGCGTCACCGTGGCCGTCTGCGCGGTGCTCGTCGTGCTGTCCGTCGTGACGAAGAACTTCTGGTGCCGCTACCTGTGTCCCTATGGCGCGCTGATGGGGCTGGTGTCGTTGGCGAGCCCGCTGCGGATTACGCGCGATCCCATCTCGTGCATCGACTGCGGAAAATGCGCGGCCGCGTGTCCGTCGTTGATTCCGGTCGACACGCTGCGCACCGTGCGGACGCCCGAGTGCAACGGATGCCTCACGTGTGTAGTCGTTTGCCCAGTGCAGGACGCGCTGGAGATGCGGACGCTCCGCCGACGACGCCGTGTCGGCGGCGCGGCGATTGCGGTCGGCGTCGCGGCGCTGCTCGCCCTGGCGATCGGCTACGCGCGGGCGACCGGCGCGTGGCACACGGCCACTCCGGATCCGGTCCTCTTCGAGCTCGTCCCCAACGCCCTAACCATCGGCCACTGAGCCGGATTCCCGGGGGCGCGGGGAAATTCCACCCGGCAATCCGCACGTGAACGGCCCGAATCGGCCAATTTCCGCGCATTCCGGTCGATGCGGATCTGGCAAGGAAGTTGCCATCCGGATGGGCATGATGCGTTCGCTGACCACGACCGATTCCGCCTCCGTCCTCCGCTGGGTGATGATGCGCGGCTCGCGCGCGGTGACGTGCGAGATTCGCACGGCCTCGCGCGGCGGCTTCGACGTCTGCGTGATTCCGCTCTGGGATGTGCACGCGGCGACGATCGAGCCGTTCGATCGCGCAGCCGCGGCGATGCGGCGGCACGCGGAGATCGCGATGGCGTTCCGGCAATCGGGGTGGATCGTGGCGCGGCAGACGCGGGGACGAGCGACGGAGGTGGCGGCATGACCCGCAAAGAACTCGACACGAAGCCCGGCGTGCTGCCGGAGATCGACGCCGTGGACGGCAACGTCATCTTCACCATGCGCATCGCCGGTCCGCGCCCGCACGATCAGCTCGTGATCCGCTGCGATCTCGACGGCGAGATCTGGCTGTCGATTCCGACCGATTGCACGGAGTAGCGGCGAGCCACCTCGGCGCCAGCCGGTACGGATCAGCCACGCAGATTCGGCGTCGCGATTGCAGACACCTCGCGGCGGAGGATGCGAAGTGGCTACCGGAACCATCAAGCGCGTCGTCAAAGACAAAGGTTTTGGGTTCATTCGCGACGACCACGGTCAGGATTACTTCTTCCACCGCTCGGCTGTCGACGGCGACTTCACGCGTCTGACCGAAGGTCAGCAGGTCGCCTTCGAAGAGGAGCGTTCCGATAAAGGTCCGCGCGCGGGCAGCGTCCGCGTGCAGCAGTAGACGCGCCGTGTCGGCGTCACCGGCGGCGATCCCGATTGGCCGCGTCAGTGCGGCCGCGTATACGATCCCGACCGACGCACCCGAGTCCGACGGCACGCTCGAATGGTCGAGCACGACGATCGTCGTCGTGCACGCGTCAGCCGCCGGCCGCGTCGGCGTGGGCTATAGCTACACGCACGCGGCAGCGGCGCACCTCATCATCGACACGCTTGCGCCGCTCGTCACAGGACGCGACGCGCTGGACATCGAGTCCGCGTACGTCGTGATGATGCAGCACGTCCGGAATATCGGACGCCAGGGGCTCGCGGCCACGGCGATCTCCGCCGTCGACGCGGCGCTGTGGGATCTGAAGGCGCGGCTACTCGACGTGTCGCTCGTCGCGCTCGTCGGCGCCGCGCGCGACGCGATTCCCGTGTACGGCAGCGGCGGGTTCACCTCCTACACCGAGCCGCAGCTCGTCGATCAGCTCGGCGGCTGGGTCGCCAGCGGCATCCATGCGGTGAAGATGAAGATCGGCCGCGACGCGGCGGCCGATCGAGCCCGCGTCCACCTCGCGCGCACGACCATCGGCGATGCGCAACTCTTCGTCGACGCCAACGGCGCGTACGACCGCACGCTCGCGCTCGCGCAGGCCGATGCGTTCGCGCACGACGCCGTCGTCTGGTTCGAAGAACCGGTGTCGTCGGACGATCTCGACGGCCTGCGCCTGATCCGCGATCGGGCGCCGGCCGGCATGGACATCGCCGCCGGCGAGTACGGCTTCGAGCCGCAGTACTTCCAGCGCATGCTCGACGCCGGCGCCGTCGACGTGCTGCAGGCGGATGCGACGCGCTGCGGCGGCCCGACGGGATTCTTGCGCGCCGCGGCGATCTGCGACGCGGCCGGCCTGCCGCTCTCGTCGCACACGGCGCCGAGCCTCCACGCGCATCTGTGCTGCGCCGCCTCGTGCGCGCGGCATCTCGAGTACTTCCACGATCACATTCGGATCGAGCGGCAGCTGTTCGACGGCGTCCTCGAGCCGGTCGGCGGCGCGCTGCGACCGGATCGATCGCGGCCGGGCCTCGGCATCGAGTTCAAACAGCGCGACGCGGAGCGGTACGCAGCATGAGTCTCGTCGGCGATCTTCAGAGCGTCGTCAGCGGAGAGGTGCGATTCGACGCGGGCAGCCGCGCGCTGTACGCGACAGACGGGTCCAACTACCGGCAGCCGCCGGTGGGCGTCGTCATTCCACGGACGATCGATGATGTGGTCCGCGCGGTGGAGGTGTGCCGCAGCCACGGCGCGCCGATCTTCGGGCGCGGCGGCGGCACCAGCCTCGCCGGCCAGTGCTGCAACGCCGCGGTGTGCTTCGACATGTCGAAGTACCTGAATCACGTGCTGGAGATCGATGCCAGCCATCGGCGCGGCCGCGTCGAGCCGGGGACGATCCTCGACGACTTCCGTCACGCGGCCGAAGCGCACGGGCTGACGTTCGGCCCCGATCCCGCGACGCACAATCACTGCACGCTCGGCGGGATGATCGGCAACAACTCGTGCGGTGTGCATTCGGTGATGGCGCAGTTCTACGGACCGGGCGCGCGCACATCGGACAACGTGGAGTGGCTCGATATCCTCACCTACGACGGCATCGCGATGCGCGTCGGCCCGACCTCGCCCGAGGATCTCGATCGCCTGACGCGCCAGCCGGGGCGCGTCGGCGACATCTACCGTCGGTTGAAAGCGCTGACCGATCGCTACGACACGCACATTCGCAGCGGCATCCCGAACATTCCGCGTCGTGTGTCGGGGTACAACCTCACGGCGCTGCTCCCCGAGAACGGATTCAACGTCGCGCAGGCGCTCGTCGGCACCGAGAGCACGTGCGTCCTCGTCCTCGAAGCGTCGCTCTGTCTCGTTCCGAACCCGCACGCCCGATCGCTCGTCGTCCTCGGCTATCCGACGATCTACGACGCGGCGGATCACATCCCCGAGGTGATGGCGCATCGGCCGATCGGCTGCGAGGGCATGGACGATCTGCTCGTCAAGGACATCGAGTCGATCGGCTACGAGTCGCAGACGCTGCAGGTGCTGCCGCCAGGCCAGGGCTGGCTGCTCGTGGAGTTCGGCGGCGATACCAAGGACGAAGCCGACGCGCACGCGCGCGAGCTGATGGACGCGTTGAAGCGCAGCTCCAAGCCGCCGACGATGAAGCTGTTCGACGATGCGTCGGAGGAACACAAGGTGTGGAAGGTGCGCGAGGCGGGGCTCGGCGCCACCGCGCACGTCGAGAGCGCGCGGCCGACGTGGGAAGGCTGGGAGGATTCGGCGGTGCCGCCCGAACGGCTCGGCGAGTATCTCCGCGCGTTCCGCAAACTGCTCGAGGAGCATCACCTCGAAGGCGATCTGTACGGCCACTTCGGTCAGGGATGCGTGCACACGCGCATCAACTTCGACCTCGAGACGGCCGAGGGCATCCGCACCTATCGCTCGTTCGTCGAGCACGCCGCCGACGTGGTCGTCTCGCTCGGCGGATCGTTTTCGGGCGAGCACGGCGACGGCCAGTCGCGCGGCGAGCTGCTACCGAAGATGTACGGACCCGAGTTGATGCAGGCGTTTCACGACTTCAAGCGGATCTGGGATCCCGAGTGGAAGATGAACCCCGGGAAGATCCTCAATCCGTACCGCCTCGACGAGAACCTGCGGCTCGGGACGACGTATCACCCGCCGCACGTGAACACGCACTTCTACTTCGCGAACGCCGCAGGGAGCTTCGCGAAGGAGACGCTGCGCTGCGTCGGCGTGGGCGAATGCCGCCGCCTCGAGGGCGGGACGATGTGTCCCAGCTTCCGCGTGACGCGGGAAGAGATGCACTCGACGCGCGGCCGCGCGCGGCTCCTCTTCGAGATGCTCGAGGGGGATCCGCTGAAGGGCGGCTGGCAGGACGAGCACGTGAAGGACGCGCTCGATCTCTGCCTCGCGTGCAAAGGATGCAAGGGCGACTGCCCCGTCAGCGTCGACATGGCGACCTACAAGGCGGAGTTCCTCTCGCACTACTTCGAAAAACACGCACGCCCGATCACGGCCTACTCGTTCGGCCTGATCCACTACTGGGCGCGGATCGGATCGCTGATGCCGCGCGTCGTCAACGCGATCACGCAGACGCCGGGCCTCTCGGCGATCGCGAAGCGGCTCGCGGGGATGTCGCAGTACCGCGCCGTGCCGGCGTTCGCGCCGTTTACGTTCCAGCAGTGGTTCCACAGCCGTCCGCCGCGCGCGCACGGCCGGCGGCCGCGCGTGATGCTGTGGGCCGACACGTTCAACAACCACTTCCATCCCCACACGGCGATCGCGGCGGTCAACGTCCTCGAAGACGCCGGCTACGAAGTCGTCGTGCCGAGCGCCTCGATGTGCTGCGGCCGCCCGCTGTACGACTACGGGATGCTGCCGATGGCGAAACGGTGGCTGCTCCACATTCTGCGCACGCTGCGGCGCGAGATCGACGAAGGCGCGCCGGTGATCGGCCTCGAACCGAGCTGCGTCGCCGTCTTCCGAGACGAGATGACCCGGCTGCTGCCCGATCACGAGGTGGCCAAGCGGCTGTCACGTCAGACCTACACGCTGGCAGGCTTCCTCAACGAGCACGGCTATCGCTATCCGAAGGTCCACCGCAAAGCGATCGTCCACGGCCACTGCCATCACAAGGCGGTGATGAAGCTGGACGACGAGCGCGAGGCGGTGAAGGCGATGGAACTCGACGCGGACGTGCTCGACAACGGCTGCTGCGGCATGGCCGGATCGTTCGGCTTCGAGCGCGATCACTACGACATCTCGATGAAGGTGGCGGAGCACGAACTGCTGCCGACGCTGCGCCGCGCGGCCGACGACACGCTCGTCGTCGCCGACGGGTTCAGCTGCCGGACGCAGATCGAGCAGGCGACCGGCCGTCATGCGCTCCATCTGGCGGAAGTGATCGAGCTGGCGCTCGCGGCTCAACGGCCGTGACGAGCGGATCGGGTCGCGCGCGCAACGCACGCTGGCGTTACGAGCGCTTGGGCCAGAACGCGAGGAGCACGGCGGCGATGAGCAGAACGGCCTTGAACGTCAGCGACCCGAGCACGATCGCCATCGTGCGCTGCACGCCGCCTGCGGCGCGCCAGCGCAGCGCCATCGGATGAAACCATCCCGACAGCCACAACAGGCTGTCGACGATGCTGACCGCGAGCAGCGCGACGCCGACACGCTGTCTCATGTCCGCGTCCTGAAGGTAATCGAGTAGCGCAGCGCCGCCACCGGGGCGATGCTGTACTGCGCGCCGGCGGTGTACTCGGTGACGAGCGCGTGCGTGAACGGCGCGGCATCGAGCGCCGCGCGCGCCATGACGCGGTCACGCACGGGCTGCAGAAAATCGGGCACGGCGTCGTAGCGCACGATGCGCCGCTTGGCCTCGTAGCCGCGCATCACGTACGGCGCGAACGGCAGCGCGGCGAACACGTCGAGCAACCGACGCTCCTCCGCGACCGTGAGCACGTCGGCCAAGTACTGAAAGCCTTCACGGTTCAACCGTCTTCCCGGCGAGCACCGCTTGCCACGCGCGTGCCACGCGCGGCGTCGGCAGCCACGACACGGGATACGCCGACGGCGGTTTCGACTCGCCGATCGGCGACGCCTCGCGCGTCTTCGGATCGCCGAAGAGCCCGCTCTTCTCGTCGAGCGGCTTCAGGTGACCGTCGGCGGACCAGCGCGCGGCGAGCATGTCGTCGAAGAACACCGCGGCGAACTCGCGCGAGTGTGCCACCTCGTGTCCAACGCCCGGCTCCTGCGCGTACGCCCACAGCGCGCCGGCGCGGCGGTTGATCGCGAACAGGCCGGCGATCGCATCGATGCGGAACGCGAGATCCTTCTCGCCGGTGAAGAGAATGCCCGGCACGTGCCGCGCCGCGTCCGAGGCGAGTGCGGTGTAATACACGTTGCCCTTGTTGACGACGAACGCGATCACGCGTTCGGGATGCCACGCGGCGAACTCGTAGTTGAACTCGCCGCCAGCCGACATCCCCCACAGGAGCAGCGGCGCCGACGCCACCTCGGGATGCTGCGACTGTTGCGCCAGCGACGCGAGCGCGTCGAGCATCGCCTGGCCGCTCCCCTTCGACACGTCGACGTAGTGCTCGATGAACATCTGGTCGTGCTGTTTGTCCGTGAGACGCACGCCGACGAGCCCGACGCGCTCCTTCGTCGCGAACGCCTGCCAGAACGGATCGTCGACCTGCCCGCGGCCGTCGCCGTTCGATCCGGGCACGAGGATCGCCAGCGCTCGCACGGGTGCGGCGCCCTCCGGCAGCCACAGGCGGAACTCGGCTTTGTCGAAGTTCGCGCCGGACGGGATCGATTCGTCGAACGTGGCCGCCTGCGCGCCCCAGCCGGCGCCGAGCGCGAAGACGACGCAGCACACAAACGTTTTCATGGTTCTACTCCGGAGCGAACGCCAGCAACACGTTTCCGGGACGCAGGCCGAACGTGCCGTATCCCGAGCTGACGTAGAGCATACCGCCGGCGACGACGGGCGCGGGCCCGTTCATCGATCCGCCTTTGGCTTTGACGCCGTTCAGCGTATCGAACGCGCGGTTGGTGTCGAATGTCCAGACGATCGCGCCCGTCTTCGTGTCGTACGCGCGAAGCGCGCCATCGTTGGACGGCGAGAACACGATGCCGGGGATCGCGGTCACCGCCGAGAATTGCGCGGCGTTGCAGCCGCGGCTCGGCTTGCCGCAGATCGGCGGCGGCGCCGGCGTCACCCAGGCGCGCGCGCCCGTCGCGATCGACACCGCGTGCAGACCGCCGGGCGGATCGCTGTAGATGTCGGCGACGGGCAGATACACCTGCGTATCGTCGGCGGCGATCCCCCACTGGATGCCGCCGAGGCCGCTGCCGCCGCCCGCGCGGTACCGCCACACCTGCTCGCCTTTCCGATCCGGATTCAGCGCGTACGCGACGCCGGACTTCTGCGCGGCGATGACGAGGTCGCGGCCGCCCGGCAGTGTCGCGAGAATCGGCGACGCGCCGAAGTCGAAGTCGGGACCGGCCTTCAGTCCACAGTTCACCTCGCCCGGGTTGCAGCCGAACACATCGCGCTCGCCCGGATACATCTGACGCGCCCACCGCATCGCGCCCGTCTTCAGATCGAAGGCGACGACGGCGTCGGTCGCGGGCTGTGACGGACCGCTGTAGGTGTTGCCGGTGCCGACGTATAGCACACCGCGCTTCGCATCGATCGTCGGCGCCGACCAGACGGCTCCGCCCGACGGTCCCCACACTTCGGTGCCATCGGCGTAGGTGCGAATCAGCGTCGGCGCTTCTTCGATCGTGTACGCACGCCAGATCGTGTCGCCGCTCTTCGCGTCGAGCGCGACGACGCCGCCGCGAAACGTGCAGCACGCGTAGCCCGGCGGCTTGCCGCCTTCTTCGTACGACGACAGCGGCACGTACAGCCGGCCGTCGTAAAACGTCGGCGATCCGGTCAGCCGCACGAGCGGATGATCGTCGACCTTCCGGCTCCAGATCTCGCGGCCGCTCGCCGCGTCCACGGCGTAGACCCAGCCGTCCTGGTCGGCGAAGAACGCGCTCTTCTTGTCGATCGTGACGGCCGTGCGCACGCCGGCGTGCGCCGTGAACGTCCAGACGATGCAGCCGGACGCGGCGTCGAGCGCGTAGACGCTGCCGTTCTGGCTGCCGACGAACAAGCGTCCGCCGGCGATCGTCGGCTGCGCCCAGGCGGACGTCGCGTCGGCGAAGCCAAACGCCCATTTGAGGTGCAGATGCGGCACCTGCGCCGCCGCGATCTGCGCCTGGTCCGCCGGCTGGAAATGCGCGTTGCGGACGGTCGGACTCCAGCCGATCCAGTTCGGCGCGGCGAGCGGATCGTCGAACGGCATCGGCCTGGCGCAGCGGCCGATCGTCGCGCCCGTGACGGTGCCGCGCAGCTTGCGGCCGCTGACGTACTCCGCGATCGCGCGCCGCTCCGCGCCCGAGAGCGGCAGTCCCTGATACCGCATCGGACCTGACGTGAGCGCGTCGAGAATCGCCTGCGGCGCGCGGCCGCGCATCGCCTCGAGCGACGGCGCGCGCGCATCGTTGCCGTTGTGACACGACGCGCAATGCGCCTCGAACAGCTTCGCCGGTTCGGGCTCCGCCGCGCTGAGGAGCGCGCGCGCGGCCAAGGCGATGACAGACGCGGCGAGCGCCGCGGCGAGAGTGCGACGGAAGGTCAACGGAGTCAGACGCTATTCTGACTTATGATCGCGCCGTGATGAAAGCTGCGCCGCTGCTCGCCCTCGCGATCGCCATCGCGCCGGCGCAGCTGCGCCACTCGAAGCTGCCCGACGTCAAATACGTGCCGACGCCGCAGAATGTCGTCGAGGCGATGCTCGAGTTGGCGCACGTGACATCTGCAGACGTCGTGTGGGATCTCGGATCGGGCGACGGGCGCATTCCGATCACCGCGGCGCAGAAGTACGGCGCTCGCGGCGTCGGCGTCGAGATCGACAATCGACTGGTGAAAGAAGCGCGCGAGCACGCGGTCGCCGCGGGCGTGGCGGACCGCGTCTGGTTCATCGAAGGCGATCTCTTCGACACCGACTTCAGCAGCGCCACCGTCGTCACGCTGTTCCTGATGCCGAAGGTCAATCAGGCGTTGATTCCGAAACTGAAAGCCTTGCGGCCGGGCTCGCGCGTCGTCTCGCACATGTGGGACATGGGGCTCGACTGGGAACCGGACGAGACGCGCGACATCAACAGCCTGGTGATCCACCTCTGGACGATCCGATGAGGCGCTGGGCCGATCACCTGTTCCTCGATCTCCGCTTCGCGCTGCGCACGCTGCAGAAGAACCGGGCGTTCGCCGCGCTGACCGTCGCGTGCCTGGCGCTCGGCATCGGCGTCAACAGCACCATCTTCAGCGTGGTCGACACGTTTGCGGTGCGGCCGCTGCCGTTCCGCGCGCCGGACGCGCTCGTCGCCATCGCGACGACCGATCGGTCGACCGGCCAGGACAACATCGCGCTGTCGTATCCGGAACTGCAGGACGTCATCGCGCGGACGCGGACGTTCGCGGACGTCGCGGCCTCGACCGGCCGCAGCCTCGCGGTGTCGGACGCGGGCACCGAACCGGAGCGCATCCTCGGCGCCGCGGTGACGGCGAATCTGTTTCCGACGCTCGGGATCGCGCCGGCGCGCGGCCGCCTGTTCCGCGCGGACGAGGACGCGGTCGGCGCGCCGCGGGTGGCCCTCGTGAGCGACGGCCTCTGGCAGCGGCGCTACGCGGGCGATCCGTCGATCCTCGGGCGCACGATCACGATCAACAACGCGACCTACACGGTCGTCGGCGTCATGCCGCCGCGCTTTCAGTATCCGGGCCAGGCGCAGATCTGGATTCCGCTCACGCCGGTGGAACACGCGAGCGTGCGCGGCAACCGATCGATCCAGACGGTGGCGCGGCTGAAGCCCGGCGCGACGCTCGCGCAGGCGCGTCAGGATCTGGCGGCGGTCGGCGCGCAGCTCGAAACGGAGTATCTCGACGATCTCGGGCGCGGGATGACCGCGTCGACGCTGCGCGACGCGATGATCCCGTCCGAAATGCGCATGGTCGTCTTCACGCTGATGGGCGCCGTCTCGCTCGTGCTGCTGATCGCGTGCGCGAACGTCGCGAACCTGCTGCTCTCGCGCGCGACGATCCGCCGGCGCGAGATCGCCGTCCGCACGGCGCTCGGCGCCGGCCGCGCCCGCATCGTGCGTCAGCTCCTCACCGAGAGTCTCGTCATCGCGATCGTCAGCGCGCCGCTCGGCGTCGCGATCGCGTACGGCGGGCTGACGTGGCTGACGGCGTCGGTCCCGCCGCAGGCGCAGACGCCGTATTACCTCGACTGGAGCCTGAACCCGCGCGTGCTCGTCTACACGGCCGCGATCGCGATCGTCACCGGCCTGCTGTTCGGCCTCGCGCCGGCGCTGCAGGCGGCGCGCGCGAACGTGCACGACGCGCTGAAGGATGGCGGCCGCACCGGCGCCAGCAGCGCGCGCAACCGGCTGCGAAGCGCGCTCGTCGTCGCGGAGATCGCGCTGTCGCTCGTGCTGCTGGTCGGCGCGTCGCTCTTCATGCGCAGCTTCGTCAACCTGCAGGACGCGCGCCCGGGCATCGAGACCGAGGCATTGATGACGCTGCGCTTCTACATGGGCGGCGACACGTACGATCCGCCGGACGCGATCGTGCGCCGCGTGAACGACGTCGTGCGCCGCGTCGAGGCGCTGCCGGCCGTGCGGTCCGCATTCGCGTCGAACCTGGTCCCGCTCGCCGCCGGCGGCAACTTCGGGCGCATTGTCGCCGACGGCATGAGCGTGACGCCGGGACAGGAGCCGAGCGTGTCGTACTTCGGCGTGACCGCGCACGCCATGCAGACGCTCGGCGTGACGATCGCCGTGGGCCGCAATTTCACGGACGATGAGGGTCAGCGGCGGTCGGGCGTGGCGATCGTGAACGGCACGCTGGCAAAGCGCCTCTGGCCGAATCGCCCGAACGCGATCGGTCAACGCGTGCGCCTGCTGGACGATCCGCAGCACGAATGGCTGACGGTTGTGGGGCAGGTCGGCGAGTTCCGGCTGTTCACGTCGCGAGACGACCGGCCGGTGCCGTACGCGTTCGTCCCCTATCCGTACGATCCGTTCCGCAACACCGGGCTGACCATTCGCGTCGCGGGCGGCGCGCCGACGGCGATCACCGCCGCCGTGCGCGACGAGATCCACCGGTCCGATCCGCTGCTGCCGATTTTCCAGGAGCAGAGCGGCGCCGAGAACCGCGTGAACAGCTTCTGGCAGTCGCGGCTGATGACGTGGCTGTTCTCGATCTTCGGCGTCATCGCGCTGGCGCTGGCGTCGATCGGCGTCTACGGCGTGCTGTCGTACGCCGTGGCGCTGCGGACGCAGGAGATCGGGGTGCGGATGGCGCTCGGCGCGAGCCGGCGCGATGTCTTTGCGATGGTGCTGCGCGACGGCGCGCTGCTGGCGGCGATCGGGATCGGCTGTGGCGTGGCGGGCGCGGCGGCGGTCACGCATCTGGTGACGCGCCTGCTCTACAACGTGAGCGCGACCGATCCGATCAGCTTTACTGCGACGTCGGCGTGCCTGCTGGTGGTCGCACTCGTGGCGAGCTTCGTGCCGGCGCGCCGCGCGACGGGCGTGGACCCGATGATCGCGCTGCGCGCCGACTGAAGCCGGAATCCGCTCGTTATCCGACGCGCACGTAACCGCGCGACTGCAGGTTCACCATCGTCACCATCGCCCACAGATCGGCCTGCACGCCGGGCAGCAGCTGCGAGGGATCGACTTTCTTGCCGATCAGCCCCTGTCCGCAAACGTGCATCGTGACGCCGGCGTCCTGCAGCTCTTTGATCGCCGCGATGTTCGGGTTGTCGACGCCGTTGTGGCGCGCCTTGTAGACCTCGTTCGAGAAGACCGCGTCGCCGCCGCCCTGATGGAACATCGCCGCGATGTGCCGGCGGTTGGCGGGCACGCCCTCGTGTGCGAGCGTGTTGAGGTACAGCCCGATCATCTTCAGCGTCGGGTGCACTTCGTCGTCTTTGACCTTCGCGGACACCGAGAACACGACCTTGTAGTCGGTGTTCGGATCCGGCAGTTCCTTCGCGCCGGGGAAATCCTTCGCGGCGTTGGCGCTCGCGACCGGCAGCTTGCCGTCCGCCGCGGGCGCCGCGGTGGCGCGGCCCGCGTATCCGGCGGCGACGACGCCGCCCGCCAGCGTGGTCATCATCGTGCGTCTGTTCATGGCGTCCCCATCCTTCACCGCATACCTTACACCATCGTGATACCGTCTGGAGTGCCGGTGCTCACCGCGACCATCTACAAGTTCGACATCGATCTGGCGGACGCCGATCGGCAGGTGTACGAAACCCTCTCGGTGCAAGCCGCCCGGCATCCCTCGGAGTCCGAGGCGTATCTGGTCACGCGCGTCCTGGCGTACGCGCTCGAGTACACGGAGGGGCTCGCGTTCTCGCGCGGTGGCGTGTCCGATCCGGACGAGCCGCCGCTCGCCATCCGCGACCTGACCGGCGCGCTGCGCGCCTGGATCGACATCGGCGCGCCGGATGCCGCGCGGCTGCACCGGGCGGCCAAGTCCACGCCTCGTGTCGCCGTCTACACCCACAAGGACCCGGCGCAACTCGTCGCGCGCTACGCGGGCCAGCGCATCCACCGCGCGGACGCGATCGACTTGTACGCGATCGATCGCGATTTCATCGCCGCGGTCGCGGCACGGCTCGAGCGGCGCATGAACTTCGCGCTGTCGGTCGCCGAGCGAGAGCTGTTTCTGACGCTCGGCACCGAGACGCTCAGCGGCGCGATCGTGCGTCATCCTGTACTCTGAGGACGTGCCCCTCGTCCGCCTCGACCGCGTGTCGGTCGCCTTCGGCCATCTTCCGCTGCTCGACGCCGTCACGCTCGACGTCGAACGGGGCGAACGCGTGTCGATCGTCGGCCGCAACGGCGCCGGCAAGTCGACGCTGTTGCGCGTCATCAGCGGCGAGCAGGCGCCGGACAGCGGCACCGTGTGGACCGAACCGCGGCTGCGCGTCGCACGGCTCGATCAGGACGTGCCGATGGCGAGCGCCCGCACGGTCTTCGACGTCGTCGCCGACGGACTCGGCGAGCTCAGCGATCTGATCGCACGATACCATCACGCCGCGATCGCGGTCGCCGAGGACGCGACGCCGGCGCGCCTCGGAACGCTCGGCCGCCTGCAGCACGAGCTCGAAGAGCGCGATGCGTGGCGAATCGAAGAGCGCGTGGAGCTCGTGCTCTCGCGACTGAGCCTGCCGGCGGACGCCAGCGTCGACACGCTGTCGGGCGGATGGAAGCGCCGCGTGCTCCTCGCGCGCGCGCTCGTCGGCGTGCCGGACGTGCTGCTGCTCGACGAGCCGACGAACCATCTCGACATCGACGCCATCACGTGGCTCGAAACGTTCCTCGCGGAGTACGCCGGCGCGGTCGTCTTCGTCACCCACGACCGCACGTTTCTGCAGCGACTCGCGACGCGCATCGTCGAGATCGATCGCGGCCGGCTGACGTCGTGGCCCGGCGACTACCGGAGCTTCCTGGAGAAGCGCGACGCCGCGCTGGCCAACGAGGCAGTGCAGCAGGAGAAATTCGACAAGCTGCTGGCGCGGGAGGAAGCGTGGCTGCGCCGGGGCGTCAAGGCGCGCCGGACGCGCGACGAAGGACGCGTGCGCGCGTTGATGGAGATGCGCGACGAGCGTGCAGCGCGCCGCGAGGAACCCGGATCGGTCCGTCTGCGCATCGAGCAGCCGTCGACCTCGGGCCAGCTCGTGCTCGAAGCCGACGGCATCTCGAAATCGTTTGGGGACACGACGGTGATCCGTCAGTTCTCCGCCCGCATCATGCGCGGCGATCGCGTCGGCCTCATCGGTCCCAACGGCGCGGGCAAGACGACGCTGCTGCGGCTGCTGCTGGGCGAGCTGCCGCCGGACGAAGGAGAGGTGCGCCGCGGCGCGAACGTGGAGATCTCCTACTACGATCAGCAGCGCGAGCAGCTCGACCCGGACCGCAGCGTCTTCGACACGATCGGCGACGGCAACGACACCGTCGTCGTGAACGGCCGCACGCGGCACGTCAACGCGTACCTGCGCGACTTCCTGTTCCCGGCCGAGCGCGCGCAATCGCCGGTCAGGGCGCTCTCGGGCGGCGAGCGCAACCGCCTGCTCCTCGCGCGGCTGTTCACACGCCCGGCGAACCTCGTCGTCCTCGACGAGCCGACCAACGATCTCGATCTCGAGACGGTCGAACTGCTGGAAGCGCAGCTCGAGGAGTGGCCCGGCACGCTGCTGCTCGTCAGCCACGACCGGGCGTTCCTCGACAACGTCGTGACGAGCACGTTCGTGTTCGAAGGTGACGGCGTCGTGCAGGAGTACGTCGGCGGATACGAGGACTGGCTTCGTCAGCGGCGGACGGTCGACGCCGCCGCGCGGCTGGCGCCGAAGAAGGATCCGGTGGCGCCGAGAGGCGCATCCGGTGCCGCGGGACCGAAGAAACTGACCTACATGGAACGACGCGAGCTCGACGCGCTGCCGGCGCGGATCGAGGCGCTCGACGCCGAGCAGCGCGCGCTGGCTGCGCGGATCGCCGACCCGGCGTTCTACAAAGAGGAGACCGCCGCGATCAACGCGGCGCTCGAACGGGCGGAGCAGGTCGAGCGCGAGTTGTTGGCGGCGTACGCGCGCTGGGATGACCTCGAGTCCAGAGCGCGTTAGCGATGAACGCCGGGCGCTTCGTGTCCGGTCCGAGCCACGTAATCCACATACGATCCCGGATACACGTGCGGCTGCAGGTCGACGCCGCTCTCGCCGCCGAGTTCGAGCACGCGGTTGCTCAAGCCGCGCAGGAATTCGCGATCGTGCGAAACGAACAGCATCGTGCCGTCGAAGTCCTTCAGCGCGTCGAGCAGCATCTCCTTCGTCGCGAGATCCAGGTGGTTGGTCGGTTCGTCGAGCACGAGGAAGTTCGGTGGATCGAGCAGCATGCGCGCGAGGACGAGCCGCGTCTTCTCGCCGCCCGAGAGCGACCGGATCTTCTTGTCGATGTCGTCGCCCGAGAACTGAAACGCGCCGGCGAGGTTGCGCAGCGCGCCGATTGACTCGTGCGGGAAATCCTTGCGTAACTGCTCTTCGATCGTCAGATCAGGATCGAGCAGATCGAGCGACTGCTGCGCGAAGTAGCCCATCTTGAGACTGGCGCCCAGCTTGATGTCGCCCGAGTCGGGCGCGACCTGCCCCGCGACCATCTTCAGGAGCGTCGACTTCCCCGCGCCGTTCTTGCCCATCACGCACCAGCGCTCGCCGCGGCGAATCGTCAGGCTGACGTCGTCGTGGACGACGCGTCGGCCGTACGCCTTGCGGACGTGCTCGAGGGTGGCGACCTGATCGCCCGATCGCGGCGGCGTGCGGAAGTCGAACTTCACCACCTGTCGCTTCTTCGGCAGCTCGATCTTCTCGATCTTCTCGAGCGCCTTCACGCGGCTCTGCACCTGCGCCGCCTTGGCGGCGTGCGCGGAGAAGCGCTCGATGAAGCGCTGCTCCTTCGCGAGCATCGCCTGCTGGCGCGCGTACGCGGCCTCGCGGTTCGCCTCGCGGATCGCGCGCTCTTTCTCGTAGAAGTCGTAGTTGCCGGAGTACATCGTGATCTCGCCGCCGTCGATCTCGGCGATCTTGGTCACGAGGCGATTCATGAACTCGCGGTCGTGCGACGTCATCAGCAGCGCGCCGGGCAGCGATTTCAGGAACGCCTCGAGCCAGATGATCGACTCGATGTCGAGGTGATTCGTCGGCTCGTCCATCAGCAGGACGTCGGGCTTGCCGAGCAGCACGCGCGCCATCGCGACGCGCATCTTCCAGCCGCCCGACAACGCGCCGACGTCGCCGTCGATCCGCTCGTCGTCGAAGCCGAGCCCGTGCAGCACTTCGCGCGCCTGCGCCTCGAGCGCGTAGCCGCCGAGATGCTCGTACTCCTCCTGCACTTCGCCGTAGCGCGCGAGAATCGCGTCGAGGTGGGCGGCACGCGCCGGATCGGCCATCGCCTGGTTGATGGCGTCGAGCTCGTGATGCAGATCGCCGACGCGTCCGCTGCCGTGGATCGCCTCGTCGAGCACCGATCGGCCCGACATCTCCTCGACGTCCTGCCGGAAGTAGCCGATGGTGATCTTCTTCGGCACCGACACGTCGCCTTCGTCCGGCGTCTCTTCGCCGACGATCATGCGGAACAGCGTCGTCTTACCCGAGCCGTTGGGACCGACGAGGCCGACTTTCTCGCCGGGATTGAGCTGGAAGGACGCGTCGACGAAGAGGATCTGCTTGCCGTACTGCTTGCTGATTTTCGAGAACGAAATCACTCGCCGATCATTGTACGTCGAAGGCGAGCAGCACGTTCCCCGTGCGCGACCCGAACGCGCCGTACCCGGCGCTGACGTACAGCATGCCGCCGGCGACGACGGGCGCGGGACCGTTGAGCGATCCGCCGTGCGCCTTCACGTGGTTGACGGTGTCGAACTCGCGGTTCGTGTTGAACGCCCACACGATCGATCCATCGGTCGCCGAGAACGCGCGGATCGCGCCGTCCATCGATCCGGAGAACACGACGCCGGGGATGGCCGTGATCGCCGCCGACTGCGCGCCGTTGCAGCCGCGTCCCTTCTCGCCGCACGCGAGCGCGGCGGGCGGCGCGAACCACGCGCGCTCGCCGGTCGCGAGGTCGACCGCATGCAGCCCGCCGGGATTCGGACCGTTCGCGTCGGCGACGGGAAAGTACGCGTGCGTCGCGTCGACGGCCGATCCCCACTCGATGCCGCCGAGCGCGCCGCCTTTGCCGGCGCGGTACTGCCAGAGGATCGCGCCGCGGTTGTCCGGATCCATCGCGTACCCGATCCCCGACTTGTTGCCGATCACGATGGCGTCCTTGCCGTTCGGCAAAGGCGTCAGCGCGGGGGAACTGCCGAAGTCGAAGTCGGGCCCGGGCTTCTCGCCGCAGTTCGCTTCGCCGGGACGGCAGCCGAAGATGTCGGGCGCGGACACCTGCTGCGCCCACAACAGGTGTCCGTCGCGCAGATCGAACGCCGCCACGGCGTTCGCCAGCGGCGCGGTTGCCACCCCTGCGTACGTGTTGCCGACGCCGACGTAGATCGCATGACGCTTGGGATCGATCGTCGGCGCGGACCAGATCGCGCCGCCCGCGGGTCCCCACGCTTCGACGCCGTCCGCGCGCTTCCCGAGCCGCTTCGGCTGTTCCGTAATCGTGTACGCGCGCCAGATCACCGCGCCGGTCGAGGCATCGAGCGCGACGATCGATCCTCGGAACGTGCAGCACGCATACGTGGGACCCTTTCCCGATTCTTCGTACGACGAGGTCGGCACGTACAAGCGCCCGTCATACAGCGCTGGAGAACCGGTGAGTCGGACGAGCGGGTGCTCTTCGACCTTGACGCTCCAGATCTGACGGCCGGTCGCCGCATCGAGCGCGTAGGCGTAGCCGGTTTGATCCGAGAAGTACGCGCGCCCGCCGCCGATCGAGATCGACGCGCGGACGCCGCCGTGCGCGGTGAACGTCCACGCGACGCAGCCGCGCGCCGGATCGAGCGAGTAGACCGTGCCGTTCTGGCTGCCGACGAACAGGCGGCCGCCGGCAATCGTCGGCTGTCCCCACGCCGACGTCGTGTCGGGAAAGCCGAACGCCCACGTGAGCGCGAGATGCGGCACTTGCGCCGCCGAGAGGCCGGCCTGCGCCGCCGGCTGGTAGTGCGTGTTCGCGATCGTTGGCCCCCAGCCGTTCCACGCGGGCGCGGCGGACGCGTCGAACGGCGGCGGCGGCGCGCACATCGCTCCGGCGGCGCCGGTGATGTCGCCGCCGAACGATTTGCCGGTCAGGTATTCGGCGATCGCGCGCCGCTCGCTGCCGCTAAGCGAGAGCCCCTGATAGCGCATCGCGCCGCCGGTGAGCGCGTCGACGATCGCTTCGGGCGATCGGTCGCGCAGCGCCGACTTCGCGGGCGCGCGCGAGCCCTGTGCGGGGGCGTCATGGCACTGTGCGCATGCGGCGTCGTAGAGCGTCGCGCCGTCACTCTGCGGACGCGCCGTGAAGGCCGTCGCGCTCCAGCCAACAACGAGCACGTATAATGCGACCGACGTCGAAAGGGAGATGCGCATGCGCTGGATCCTGATTGCTCTCCTGCCGTTGTTCGTGCAGGCGGCACCGCGCGACCTGCCGCCGGCCTATCCCCGCGCGGGCGCTATCAAGATACTCGACAACGCCCGCGTGCAGGTGTGGAACATCGCGTGGCTGAAGGGACAGCCGTCGCCGCTGCATCGCCACATTTACGATCTGATCGGGCTGTACTACGAGCCGGGCGATCGGATGATCATTTCCCCGGAAGGCGACAAGCGCCCCGTGTCGACGAAGGCGGGCCAGCCAATCTTTCAACGCCGCGGCGTCACGCACATCGAAGAAGGCACCAGCGAGAAGCCGCTGCGCGCGGTGTTCGTCGAACTGAAAGAGGGCGCGCCCTCGGGCACCGTCATCCCGCCGGGCGAAGGCGAGCCGCCGCCGCTCGCGAACATCGGACTCAAACAACTGCTCGATTCCGAGCGCGGCACCATCTGGGCCTACAGCTACGGCTTCGGCATGGACGGTCCGCGCCACAAGCACACTCGCGACGCGGTGGTGATGTGGATCACCGACGGAACGGTCCACGTGCAGTGGGTGCCCGCGGGAACGATTCACGCCGAGGAGGAGATCGGGGTCATCTCCGAGGCGACGATCTTCGAGCTGAAATGATCCTCGCCGTCGCGCTCGTCGCGCTGACGCTGCAGCCCGATCGCCCGAGCTCGGCGCTCGAGCGCGCGCTCGCGGAACGCGCCTGCGACGTGATGACGACCGCGCACGGCATGAGCGCGATGGATCACGACAAGTGCGTCGACGATCAGCTCGCCTCGCTGCGCGCGGATCTCGGCGTCAACCTCGCGCGCCTCACCGCCGGCGATCGCGTCAAGCTCGACGCGGCGTGCCGTGCGCTCGAAAGCGCGGCGACGCGCGAAGCCTATCTCGATTGCGTCACGCGGCAGCTCGCGCCGCTGCGCGAACGGCTCCACAAGGCGACGCCGGCCGCCGCCGCGCCCGAAGCGGCCGCCGCGGACGCCACATCGGCGCCAGCCGCGCCGCCGCCGGCGCCGGCGCCGCCATCGCGCTGGCGCCCCATCGCGATCGCCGGCGGCGCCGTCCTCGCCCTCGCGGTCGCCGGCGGCGTCATCGTCATGATGAAAAGACGCAAAAGCGCGGCGCACGTGTGTCGATCGTGCGGCACGCCCGTGACGGACGCGGGCGCGCTCTGCGCCAACTGCCGCCACGCCGCCGCCGAAGCGGTGCGGCGCGCCGCCGCGGAACGCGCAGCCGAGGCGGAAGAGGCGAAACGGCGCGAGCAGAAAGCCGCCGAGGCCGCCGCGCAGCTCGAACAGCGGCAGCGCGAAGCGGCGCAGCAGGCGGTGCTCGAGGCCGAGGCGCGGCAGCGCGAATTGGAAGAAGCGGCACGACAGCGCGAGCTCGCCGCCAGGCAGACGCACGCCGCGGCCGCATCGGCGGCAACGGCGTCGGACGAAGCGTTCGATCCGTACGCGACGCTCGGCATCGCCCCGGACGCGGGTGCAGATGCCATTCGCGCGGCGTACGAACAGGCCAGAGCCAAGTACGATCCCGAGAACGTCTCGCACCTCAGTCCCGAAGTGCAGCAGCACTACCGCGAGAAAGCCGAAGCCGTGGAGCGCGCGTTCCAGATGCTCGGCGCCGTATGACCGTCTCCGCGGATTCCATCTGCTTCTCGTCGGCGACGGAACTCGCGCGTTTGATTCGCACGCGCGAAGTCTCGGCGCGAGCCGCGATGACGGCGTTTCTCGAGCGGATCGCCGATCTGAATCCGCGCCTGAACGCCATCGTCGCTCGACGCGATGAGGCAGCGTGCCTCGCCGACGCGGACGCCGCGGACGGGGCGATCGCGCGCGGCGACGCGGTGGGGCCGCTGCACGGGCTGCCGATCGCGATCAAGGATCTCGAACCGGCGGCCGGTCTGCGCTGGACGCGCGGATCGCTGGCCTACAAGGACGAGGTCGCCGTCGACGATTCCGCGATCGTGTCGCGCATCAAGCGCGCAGGCGCGATCGTGATCGGCAAGACGAACGTGCCGGAGTTCGGGATGGGCTCGCACACGTACAACAAGGTGTACGGGACCACCAAGAATCCATGGGACCTGACGAAGACCGCTGGCGGATCGAGCGGCGGCGCGGCGGCGGCGATCGCGAGCGGCATGCTGCCGCTCGCCGACGGCAGCGACTTCGGCGGTTCGCTCCGCAACCCCGCGAACTTCACGAACATCGTCGGCATGCGGCCATCGTTCGGGCTCGTGCCGGACGATCCGAACCCACTGCCCGGCGTCGGCTTCGGCGTGAAAGGACCGATGGCGCGGACGGTCGACGATGTGGCGCTGCTGCTGTCGGTGCTGTGCGACGACCCGCGGTACGTCCAAGACCCGCGCATCACGAACTCGTCGCACGTCCACAACCCGCTCATCCTGAGCGTGTCGAAGGATGAGCCTCGTCTGACGACACGCTCAGGGCGAGCGGTGACGGTCGCGTGGTCGCCGGATCTCGGATCGCTCCCCGTCGATCCGGGCGTCCGCGCCAGCGTCGACGCGCAGCGCGCCGTCTTCGAGTCGCTCGGCTGTCGCGTCGAGGACGCGCATCCCGATTTCAGCGGCGTCGACGAGTTCTTCATGACGATTCGCCAGGCGCGCTCCTGGCGGACGCTCGGTCCGCTGCTCGCGCGTCATCGCGACGTCATCAAGCCGGAAGCGGTGTGGGAGATCGAATCAGGCGCGGCGATCACCGACGCACAGCTCGCGGACGCGCAACGGCGTCATCGCGATTTCATCGAGCAGATGCGGTACTTCCACGAGCGCTACGACTTCCTCGTCTGCGTCGTGAATCAAGTGCCGCCGTTCGATGCCTCCGGCGACTGGCCGCACGCGATCGCCGGCGTGGCGATGGAGAACTACATCTCGTGGATGAAATCGGCGTACTGGATCAGCGCGACGTTCGGTCCGGCGATTTCGGTGCCCGCGGGTTTCACGAGCGATGGGCTGCCGGTTGGCATCCAAATCGCCGGCGCGCGAGGTAACGATGCCGGCGTCCTGACGATGGCACGAGCCTTCGAACGCGCGACGCGCGTCGGATCTCGACATCCCGAATTCCGCGCATCGTGAGCGAGTCGAACGGCGCTCGCCCTTCGACAGGCTCAGGGCGAGCGGAATGAGATGCCCGCTCGTCCTCAGCCGGTCGAATCACCGCTCATCCTGAGCCTGTCGAAGGAATAGCGTTCCGCATCCGCTCATCCTGAGCCTGTCGAATCACCGCTCATCCTGAGCTTGTCGAAGGATGAGCGTTCCGCATCCGCTCATCCTGAGCCTGTCGAAGGATGAGCCGCCTTCGCGAGCTGCTTCAATCGCGTCCAGTTTCCGTCAGCGAGCGCCTGCTTCTTTGCGCGCGACCAACCCTTGATCTGTCGCTCGCGCTGAAACGCATCATCGCGACAATCGAATTCCTCGCTGTGAACGAGCGTGACGGGCCGGCGCTGTGAGGTATACCCACCGAGACTGCCGTCCTGGTGCTGCGCGAGGCGCACTGCGAGATCGTCGGTGTGACCGACAAGAACGAATCGTCGGAACAGCGGAGGACGTATGTCCAGAATGGCATTGGAGGCTCGCCCTTCGACGGGCTCAGGGCGAGCGGAGTGGGATGTCCGCTCGTCCCGGGTTTGTCGAATCACCGCTCATCCTGAGCTTGTCGAAGGCTGAGCGATCCGATGTCCGCTCATCCTGAGCTTGTCGAAGGATGAACGGTCACCGCGCGTCAGCGCGAGCCGCGCTTCGACGCGTACACCTTCGCCTGCTGACCGACGATGTCGAGCAGGTTGCCGAGGGTCAAGTTGACGTCGAGCAGGTGCAGCCCCCACGCCGCGTTTGGCTGGTTCCCTCCCATCACGTCGCCAACAATGTCGTCGGCGCGCGGGTCGGCGGGGTCGCCGTGCACCGTCACTTCGAGATACGACCCGTGCTCGTTGTTGACGCATTGCGCCGACAGCAATCCCGGCACGCTGACCCACGGCGTGTCGATCGTCTTCCCCGCCGCCCACGCCGGCTGCGGCGCTGACGGCAGCAAGAACGGCGTCCCGGTCGCGTTGAGGTACGCACGCACGTCCGCGCTTCCGCCGGCGAGCGCCGCCGGATTCGTGCACGCCGACATCAGGTCGTCGCCGGCGACGCGGCCGAAGAGCGATCCGCTCGGCGGCGGCGGGATCGTCGACCGGAACGACGCGTAGCTGATCACGCATCCAATCTGCGATGCCGACTTGCAGAGCGGCACGGATTTGAATGCGCCGCCGACGTCCTTCCCTTTCGGCACCGCGAGACTCGTGCCGAGCAGGATCGCCGACACGAGCCGCGACTGAATCGGCTTGCCGTCGATTTCGTTCGCGATCAGATCCTGCAGCAGGAACGATCCCTGCGAGTGTGAGACGAGGACGACCCCGCGGCCGTTGTTGTCGTGCTCGAGGTAATACTTCCAGGCATCGAGCACGTCGTCGTACGCGAGCGTGCGCTCGGGCGTGCCGCCGGGTTTCGTCAGCAGACCCGTCATCAACCCGCGCAGCGTCACCTGACGGTACATCGGCGCGTACACGCGGCACTGCGATTGAAAGCGCGCCGCCTGCGCGCCGGCGACGCGTTTCTCTTCGGCGCCCGGATTCATGTCGCTGTTCGGCGACGGATCCGCGGACACGGTCGGATAGACGTAGAAGCAATCGATCGCCGCGTTGGTGTTTGGCGTGAATGTTTCGCGCGTCAGCGTGCCGTCGGCGCGGACGATCGTCGTCGTGAGATCGATCGCGCAGGCATCCTGCTGACCGGGGCGGCACAACCAGTTCTTCGCGTCGGCGTAGTCGTTCTTCGTCGGCGACGTTTGCGCGCCGGCGGGGCCGGCCAGCATGGCGGCGCACGCGAGCGCGAACAGCACTCGATCGGTCATAGGTCCACTCCTCCGAATCGGCGGGCTTATGCTACCGTAACGCGCGTGCTGGCGCGCCTCGCGTTGGCGCTCACCGACTGGTCCGAGCGCTGGATTCCCGACGCGTTCATCTTCGCGCTCCTCGCGACGTTCATCGTGGCGCTGGCCGCGCGGATCGGCACCGGCGCCGCGCTGCCGGCCATCGTCGACGCGTGGGGACGCGGCTTCTGGGACCTGATTCCATTCACGCTCCAGATGTCGCTGATCATCATGACGGGGCACGTGCTCGCCTCGTCGCCGCCGATGCAGCGCGTCGTGCGCACGATCGCGTCGTGGCCGCGGTCGCCGAAGTCGGCCGTCGCGCTCGTCACCTTCTTCTCGCTCGCGACGTCGTGGTTCAACTGGGGCTTCAGCCTGATCTTCGCCGCGATGCTCGCGCTCGAGGTCGCGCGCCGCGTCGAGGGCGTCGACTACCGCGCGCTCGCGGCGGCGAGCTTCCTCGGCGCCGGCAGCATCTGGGCGCAGGGGCTGAGCGGATCCGCGGCGCTGATGATGGCGACGCCCGGCGCCCTGCAGCCGCAGATCCGCGACATCGTCTCGCACGGCGGACTGGTGCCCGGTGGACTGATTCCGTTCCGCCACACGATCTTTCTCTGGCAAAGCTTCGCGTCTGTGGCCGTCGAGATGGTGGTCGTGACGAGCGTGATGTGGCTCGCCACGCCGGCGGCCGGTCTCGGCATGCGGGCGCCGTTGAAAGTGAAAAGTGAAAAGGTAGAAGTGAAAAGTACGGGCCACGAGTCTGGAATCGCGAGTCCCGGTCAGTGGCTGGAGCACTCGTCGCTGCTGATGTGGCTGACCGTCGCGCTTGGCGGCTCGTATCTCGTGCGCTACTTCGCGACCGCGGCGGATCCGCTGAACGCGATCACGCTGAACATCCTCAACTTCACGTTCCTGCTGCTCGGATTTCTGCTGCACCGGACGCCGGCGCGGCTGATGGCGGCGTTCAAGGCGGCGACGCCGGCCGTGTGGGGCGTCATCCTGCAGTTCCCGTTCTACGCCGGCATCGCGGGGATCATCACGGCGACGCATCTGAACGACCAGCTCGCCGGCGCGTTCGTCAAGATCTCGTCGCGTGGCACGTTTCCGCCGCTCGTCGCGATCTACTCGGCGGTCCTCGGCGTGTTCGTGCCGTCCGGCGGATCGAAGTGGGTGATCATCGCGCCGTACGTGATGGAGGCGGCGCACTCGCTGAAGGTGCATCTCGGCTGGTGCGTGTCGGCGTACGACCTCGGCGAAGCGGTCGCCAATCTCGTGCAGCCGTTCTACATGCTGCCGATTCTCGGACTGTTCGGACTCTCGGCGCGCGACGTCATGGGCTACACGATCGTCGTCTTTCTCGTGCTGACGCCGGTCGTGATCGCGCTCGTGTGGCTGTTCGGGCTGACGCTGTCGTATCCGCTCTGACGCTCGGCTGACGCCTCGCGCTCCGGACAACGAGGCGGATGGAGGAGCGCGACGCTTTAGCGAAGCGTCAGGGTCGTTTTCGCTGCCGATACAACTCGCGCCGACGCGCGAGCTCCGACGCCAGCGGCTCCGGCGGCGAGAGCCGCAGCGCGCGATCGATCGTGTCCGCGGCGCGATCGAAGTCGCCCGCAATCGCGTACGCCTGCGCGAGGTTCTCCAGCGGATCGGCCGATCGCGGTTCCAGCTTCGCGACGACGGCGAACTCGGCGATCGCATCGACGGTGCGCCCCTGCGCGAGTCGCACGTTGCCGAGGTTGTTGTGCGCCTTCGCGTACGACCGGTCGATCGCGATCGCCGCCTCGTACTCCTTCGCGGACTCGTCGAGGCGATGCGCGAGCGCAAGCGCCGTCGCGACGTTGTAGTGTCCCGCGGCCGACGCGCCTTTGATCGCCATCGACTTCCGGAAATGCTCGACCGCCTCGTTCGGCTGCTGCAATTCCAGATACAGCAGCGCCGCATCGTCGTGCAGCGCCGCGTCGTTCGGATCGCGCGCGATCTCCGATTCGTAGCCGTGGACGTCTTCCGCCGCGACCTTCGCGCGGAACTCGCGCGTCAGCGTCACGAGATCCGGTTCGGTCCGCGTCAGCACCTGGATCCAGAGGTCGCCCATCTCGTCCGACGACCGCTGCCCCCAACGTGCGCGCACGGGCGGATGCTCCGGGTTGCGGACGTTCGTCACCGAGTTGTCGTACACGTACCGCATCGACAGCCGCGTCCCCTTCGGCAGCCAGAACGGATGCTCGAAGCGGAAGACGTGCTGCCACCGGAAATCCCAGTCGCCGATGTGGATCAGCTCGCGCGTCGTTCCGTCGGGCAGCGTCGCGTCGCCGCGAACGTCTCGCGCGCGATAGTGCGCGTGCGGTTGCACCGCTTCGATCTCGGCGTCCACCGGCAGCACGTACGAATCGGTGACGACGTAGTGGCTCTCGCCGGCGGGGATGTCGATGTTCTGACGGCCGAGCCGCAGCATCGCGGGCGTCTTCGTCGGCGGCGTGTCGCTGAAATACAGACCGATCGTCGGCTGCACCGACTCGGTCTTCCCGCTCGGCTGCATGTGGACCTCGACGACGAGGTCGGTGCCGGGATCGAGCCGCCACGTCATCTCCTTCGGGAGGAGCGGCGGCACCTGACCCGGCGTCCAGCCGAGGAAATGGCCCTCGGGATAATCGGCGGAGCGCAGGATCAACCCGCTGTAGCCAGGACCGGGATCCGCGCTGTCGAGAGCGCGCGACGCCGGCGTGTGATCGATCCGGATGTTCGCGTGGTGGACGACTTTCACGTTGCCGGGATGGAACTCGAGTCCGCGCACGTACCGCGTGCGATCGACCGGCAGCGGCAAGACGAAGATGCGGAACACGTCCGTGCCGGACGCCTGCAGCGCGTACGGCTCCGGCAGCGTGACGACGAGATCGGGCTTGCCGAGCTGCCACCCGGGCGCCCAACGGTCCGCGTGCGTCGACGAGCTCCGCGCGGGCGGTTCAGCGGTGCCTTCGGGCGTGCCAGCCTCGACCCACGCGGCGATGCGCGAGATCTCCTCGTCGCTGAGCGGATGCTGTCCGACGAACGGGCCGTCGGCGGGGTCGGCCTTCCACGGCGGCATCACGCGCTTGCGCGTCACCTGCACGATCTGCGACGCGTGACGCTTGACGGTCGCGTAGGTCTCGAGGCTGAACGGCGCCGATCCTTCCTCGTGGTGACAGACGATGCACCGGTCGGCGATGAGCGGCGCGATGTCGTGCGAATACGTCGGGTTCGCGCGGTTCTCGCGGTTCTCGCGGTTCTGCCGGTTCTCGAGGTTCTCGCGGTTCTGGAGGTTCGGGGAGTTCTGAAAGTTCACCAGGTTCGCGAACGCGACGAACCACATGAAGCCCGAGAACCTTGAGAACCCCGAGAGCCCCACGACCCTTACCGCGCGTAGTCGGCGATGTAACAGCCGACGGCCTGGGTCACGGGATGCGGCACGGGCTTGCCGGCGACCACCGCGGCGATCGCCTCGTCGAGATCGCGCACCGTCGGCTCGGGGCGATCGAGGCCGAAGTCGACGAAGCGATCGTCGATGCGGCCGTGGTACACGAGACGGCCCTGCACGAACACGGCGGCTTCGGGCGCGATCGTCACCTTCGCCGCTTTCGCGAGCGCCTGTTTCGGATCGCGCAGCAGCGCGTCAGCCGGATAGCCGAACGCCTTCGCGTGCTCGCGAATCAGCTCGGGGGTATCGGCGGGGTTCGGGTAGACGAGGAAGAAACGCACGCCTTGATTGCCGTACGCCTGATGCAGCCGCTGGATCTCGGGCGCGTAGCGGTTCGAGATCGGACAGTCGGTGGCCGTGAACAGGAACACCGCGGCCTTCGCGCCCGCGGTGATCTGAAACGGATCGACCGCTCGGTTCTCGAGGTCGACGACGCGGACCGGCGCGGTCGCGGCGAGCGTCAAGAGTACCGCCGCGAGCAATTTGGGCATTTCTCCAAAGACGATAACATAACGTCCTGCATGTGGCGCATCGCCGTGATCGTGTTCGCGGGCGCGCTCGCCTACGCGAACGCGTGGCACACGCCGTTTATCTACGACGACACGGCGGCGGTCGTGTCGAACGAACACATTCGCACGCTCGCGATTCCTGATGCGCTCTTCGCCGCCAGAGAGAATCCGGCCGCCGGACGACCGCTCGTCAACTATTCGTTCGCGCTGAACTATGCCGCCGGGGGACTGAGCCCGGTCGGCTACCATCTCGTCAATATCGCGATCCACCTCGCGTGCGGCGTCCTGCTCTTCGCCGTCGCGCGCCGCGCGTTCGCGTCCGACGACATCGCCTTCGCGATCGCGCTGCTGTGGATCGTCCATCCGCTTGCCAGCGAGGCCGTCGACTACGTCACCGAGCGATCCGAATCGCTGATGGCGCTCTGCTTTCTCCTCACGTTGTTCTGCGCGCAGCGGATCGGTCGTCCTGATCCTGTCGACCGGCGCGCTCGGGGTTCGACGCGATCACCGCGACAGCCGTGGTGGGCGGTCGCGGCCGTCGTCGCGTGTGCGCTGGGCATGGGGGCGAAGGAAACGATGGTCGTGGCGCCGCTCGTCGTCGCGCTCTACGACCGCGTGTTCGTGTTCGACTCCTGGTCGCGCGCGTGGAGCCAGCGGAAGGCGCTGTACGCCGGGCTCGCCGCGACGTGGGTCCTGCTCGTCGTCTTCCAATGGTCCGGACCGCGCGTTCACTCGGCAGGCTTCGGCAGCGGCGCGTCACCGTGGACCTACCTGCTCAATCAGGCGGTGATGATCGTCCGGTATCTGCGTCTTGCGCTCTGGCCGAGACAACTCGTGGTGAACTACGGCTGGCCGCGCGCGCTGACGCTGGTCGACGTCCTCCCGCAGGCGCTGCTCGTCGTCGCGCTGATCGCCGCAACCGTGGCACTCGCGCGCCGGCATCCGCGCATCGCGTTCGCCGGCGCCTGGTTCTTCCTCTTCCTCGCGCCCACTTCGTCGATTCTTCCGATTGCGACGGAGGTCGGCGCCGAGCGCCGCATGTATCTGCCGCTCGTTGCGATCGTCGCGCTCGCTGTCGTCGGCATCAACGCGGCGCGACGTCGCCTGCGCGTGCCGGCCGCGGCGACCACGGCGCTGCTGGTCGTGTCGTCCGTCGCGCTGACGGCGGCGACGCTCGACCGCAACCGCGAGTACGTATCGACCGCCCGGCTCGCCACCACGACCGACGAGCGATGGCCGACGCCGGTCTCCGACGCCCTGGTCGGCTATGAACTCTGGCAGCAGGGGCAGCGCGGCGACGCGCTCGCCAGGCTGCGGCGCAGCGCCAACGGCGGATATTCGACGGCGTGGTACACGCTCGGCGGCATGCTGCTCACCCAAGGGCAGGTCGACGAGGGCATCGCGGCGCTGCAGACGTTTCTGCAGAAAGCCCCGCTCGATATCGCCGCCGTGCAGACGCGCGTGCTGCTCGGCCGCGCGTTCCTCTCGAAGGGCGATCCGTCGCAGGCGATTGCCCAGGCACAGCAGGCGCGGTCGATGGATCCGTCGAACGTCGACGTCCTCGGCGTGTTGAGCGACGCGCTGCTCGCCGCCGGCCAACGGGAACGAGCCATCGACGCCTACCGCGCGTACCTCGCGCAACGGCCCGACGACCTCTCGGCGACGCTCAACGTCGGGACCGCGCTTGCGGAGTCCGGGCGGCTCGGCGACGCGGCATCGGCGTTCGAACGAGCCCGCGACCTCGCGCCGAACGATCCGCGCGCCTGCAAGAATCTCGCATCGCTGGCGCTGAACGGAAACGATGTCGCGAACGCGATCCGCTTCGCGTCCGAGGCCGTCCGCGTCGCGCCGCGCGACGCGCAGGCGCACGACCTGCTGGGCCGCAGTCTGGCCGGCAACGGCGACTTGCGCGCGGCGATGGCGGAATTCGACCGCGCCATCGCGCTCAATCCCGCCTTCACGCAGGCGCAACAGGATCTCGAAACCGTCAGACGGGCGATGCACTGAAACAAAAAAAGGGCGGGTCCGAAGACCCGCCCCTGGACTGACGACTGACGACTGGTGACTGCCGACTGTGTTACCAGTTCATGACCACGCCGATGCGCAGCAGACGTCCCTGCAGGATGCTGCCGGGCCACAGATAGGCGCCCGCCGACACACCCGGCGTTGCCGTCGCCGTGAACGAGTTGGTCTTCGTCGTGAAGTAGGCGCTCGAGTTGAACGCGTTGAAGATGTCGAGCTTCGGATCGAACGAGAAGCGGCCGGCCTTGACCCGCTTCGCGACCGAGAAGTCGACCTGGTTCAGACGCGGCATCAATTCGGTGCCCGGCGCGTAGAGCGGAACGGCGGCCGCGGTGATGAGCCCCGGCGCCACGAGGGCGCCGACGGTGCATCCCTGCGAGGCGGAGTTGCCCGGACAGACGGTGTACTTGGTCGAGGACGTGATCGACCACGTTGATCCCGCGCCGCTGATCTGCGTGAAGTTCGGCGCGCCCGCGCCGCCCGCCGTCAACGCCTGCGTGCCGATCTGATAGCCCGGCAGGCCTTGATACGAGCCGCTGACGATCACGCCCCACCACGGCAGCGGATACGTTCCAGCGAGTTTGAACTGCGTGCGCCACGGGATGCCGCTATTCGACTGGTCGCAGTAGTTGGTGCCGCCGATGGTGACCAGGAAGTTCGGATTCGTCGCCGCCGCGTCGCACGTGTTGGCGACCGCGCGATCCGTGGCGGTGCCGCCGAAGAGGCGCGCGCCGTGCGGCAGACGGGCGTTGAAGTTGAACTCGAGCGCGTCGTACACCTGCGTCAAGTTCGGATCGTTGGTGACGATGAACGACTGGGCACGCCCGACCGTCGCGTTGATCGGATCGTAGATGGTCAGCGGCGTCCCGTCGATCGGGCTGAACACCGTCACCGGCCGGTAGCTCGAGTTCGTGACGGTCCCGTTCGAGTACGTCCCCGGACGCAGGATGTTGTTCTGGATGAACACCTGGTGCTGGGCGTTGTGGAACCACTCAGCCGACACCGACACGCCCGTCAGCACTTCCTGCGTCGCGCCGACGTTGTACTGGTCGACATAGGGCCGCTTCAGGTTCGGATCGAACTGCGACAGCGAGGCCTGGCCGAAGGTCGCCGGCACCGCCTGCCAGTTGATCTCGCATCCGGCCGTGAGGTACGTGCAGCCGTATGGACCCTGCGCGATGTCGTCCTTGTTCAGGTCCGTCCAACCGACCGTGACCGACAGGAACGCCGACGGGTTGAAGAGGCTCGCCATCGTCGTGGTGGCGGCCGATTCGAACCGGTTGTAGCCGAAGCGCACGGCCGTCTTCCCGTCGCCGCGCGCGTCCCACACCGCGCCGACGCGCGGCGAGAACGTGTTCCAGATCGGCATCTGGATGTCGCCGAACGCCGGCACGTTCGCGTAGGTGCCGGTTTGCGTCGGCTGGCCGACGACCGCTTCGCTGACGTGCTCGTAGCGTCCGCCGATGGTCAGGGTGAGGCGCTTGAGCGTCCAGATGTCCTGCGCGTAGATGCCGAGGTTCGCGTTCAGCCGCTCCGCGGAATTGAGCGGCGTGTCGAGCAGCTGTACGGTAAACGGCGAGAGCACACCGTTCTGGATCGTGTAGTGCTGCCAGAGATCGGCGTTCGCGTAGTACCAGTGCCGGAAGAGGCCCCACGAATCCTGGATGCCGACCTTCACGCTGTGGGATCCGGTGATGTAGGACGCCGAACCCTGCAGGTTGTAACGATCCGGATACTGGCCGTTTTCGGCGCCGGTCGAACCGGCGTAGACGAGGCCGTCGGTGTCGTCGATGTGCGTCGCGTACTTGTAGAAGTCCGCCGATCGGTACGGCGGCAGCGGAACGGTCGGCTCGTACAGGTTGTTGTAGCGCTCGACGTTCTGTGAATAGCCGCCTTCGAGCAGCAGCTTGCTGGTCAGCGTGGAGGTCCACTTGACCATGCCGGTCGTGTAGTTCGGCGACGTCCACACGACGCCCGCGGTCGTCTGATCGTTGCCGGGGCTCATCGCGGCGCCGCGAATCTTGTGGATCCGATCCACGTAGCCCGCCAGCTTGTTCTTCGCGTTGACCTGCCAGGTGAACCGGGCAAGTCCGCTGTACTGGTGCTGCTGGTCGACGCCCTGCGGGCACGAGCCGACGTTCTTGAAGCAGCTGAGCGCGCCGGCGACCGTGCCATCGGAGACGACGGTGCTGGCGATCGGCTTGTTGACGATGAAGAACCGCGCCGAACCGAAGAACCAGAGCTTGTCCTTCATGATCGGACCGCCCTGCGTCGCGTCGAAGTCGTTGTAGGTGCCGATGCGATCGAGCGAGGTCACGCCATGGCTCGACAGGAAGTCGGTCATGTTGCTGGCCTGCGCCTTGCTCGTTTCGTACCCCTCGAACAGCGAGCCGGTGAACCTGTTGCCGCCTTCCTTGCCGATCATGTTGATCTTGACGCCGCCGGTCGGCGAGTCGACGTTGCCGCCGCCCGTCTGGTACACCATTTCCTGGTTGGTGCCTTCGTTGAAGTAGGTCTGGATCGCGCCGTCGCCCTGCAGACCGTTGATGATCATCCCGTCGATCAGCAGCGACGTTTGCGCGGCGCCGAGGCCGTGGACGGTGAAGTAGGTCTGCTGCATCGCCTGCGACCCGCCGACGTCGGGGGCTGTCAGCGTGACGCCGGTCACGAGCTGGCCGAGCGATTGGATCGTGTGCGCGGACGGAACCGCGTCGAGGACTTCGCGCGGCAACACCTGCGCCTTCGTGTTGGTCTGCACGTCGACCACGGGCGACTCGCCCGCGACCGTCACGGTCTCTTCGACCGCGCCGACCTTCATCTCAGCGTTGATCGTCGCGGTGAAGTTCGCCTGCAGCTCGATGCCCTCGCGCTTCACACTGGAGAAGCCGGGCAGCGAAAAGGTCAGCGTATAGGTGCCCGGGCGCAGATTCTCGATTCGGTACGCGCCATTCGCATCACTCGTGACAGTGCGGACCTGCTCGATGAGCACCGGGCTGGCCGCCTCGACGGTCACCCCCGGCAATACCGCCCCTGTCGTGTCCTTGACGATGCCGGCAAAGGCGCTCTGCGCGCGCGCCGCCGTCGGCAGCAGCAGGACCGCCGCCAGAATCAATGCCGATCTCACGATTCGGCTACTCGTCATGCCTTTCTCCCTCCTCGAACGTTACAGGCCTGAGACATCCGGATGGCGCAAGGTAAGCTGCGCCTCCCACCCAGTCAATCGCAAAATCGTCGATCTCATTTGATTGGGGCCACATATTACAAAAGTTTGGATTGCCGGTACGCCTGACCACGCGCGTAGAGTTCGCGATGTTGCCGCAACTGCGCCGCGGCGGCGTCCAATCGGGCGTCTGTGGCCATTTTGATACCGCGATCGAGCGTGGCGACCGCTTCGTTGAATCTCCCGGCGGACGCGTAGGCGGCCGCGAGCGCGTCGAGGACCGACAGGTTCTGCGGCGCGGCCTTCGACGCCCGTTCGGCGAACGCGACCGCTTTGTCAGGATTACGTAACGACGAATCGGCGGCCGTCGCGAGAATCCACGCGAGCCCGCCGAGCGCCTGCGGATGATCCGGGCTGAGATCGAGCACGGCGCGGAACTGGACGGCGGCCTCGGCGGCGCGCTCCTCCGCCGACAGCAACTGCGCGAAGTTCAAGTGCGCATCGATCGAATCGGGCCGCAGCGCGATCGCGCGCGCGTAATGCGCTTCCGCCTCGCGGGGACGGCCGGCGAGTTGCAGGATCGCGCCGAGGTTGTTGTGCGCCTGCGCGTAGTCGGGATCGAGATCGATCGCGCGCTCGAACTGCGCGATCGCGTCCGCGCGCGCCCCGCGCACCGACAGCGCGAATCCCAGGTTGTAGTGCGTCGTCGCCGACGCGTCGTTGAGCGCGAGCGACGCGCGATACTCCGCGATCGCCTCGTCGTACCGTCCGACCTCGAGATACAGATCGCCGACGGCGTCGTGGCGAAGCGGGTTGGTCGGCTCCTCGCGCAGCAGCTTCGTGTACGCCGCGAGATCTTCCGCGTGCGCCTTGCGGCGGAAGTCCTGCCGGAGCGTGGCTTCGTCGGACGGACTCACGGGGACGACCTGCAGCCACAGATCGCCCATTTCGTCGGTCGTGTTCTGCCCCCACACGACGCGGGCCGGCGGATGCACGGGATTGCGCACGTTGTCGACGCTGTTGTCATACGTGTATCGCATCCGGATGCGCGTCCCCATCGGCAACCGGATCGGCGAGGTGTACCGATACACGTCCTGCCAGCGGAAGTCCCAGTCGTCGATCGCGATCAGATCGCGGATCGTGCCGTCGGGCAGCGTCGCGTCCGCCTCCATCGTCCGCCCGAGATTGTGCGCGTGCGGCTGCAGCGCGAGCAGATCGACGTCGACCGGCAGCACGTAGTCGTCGCGGACGACGTAGCGCGCGTCGCCGGGCGGGATGTCGATGGTCTCGCTGCCGAGACGGAGCCCGAGCGGCGAACGGCGCGGCGGATCGTCGGTGAAGTAGAACGCCACGCTGACCTGCAGCGGCTCGGGCTTCCCGGTCGGCTGCAGGTGCAGTTGCAGCACGAGATCGCTGTTCGCCTCGAGGCGCCACGACATCCCGGGCGGCGCCGCGTGCGGCACCTGCCCCGGCGTCCAGCCGAGGAGCTGTCCTTCGGGATAGCGCGCGTCCGGCACCATGCCGCCGACGTAGCCGGGCTCGGGATCCTTCGCGTCGAGCTCGCGCGACGATCGCGTCCGATCGATGCCGATGTTCGCGTGATGCACCACGCGCGCGTTGCCCGGCCGGAACTCGATCGCGCGGACGAACCGCGCGCGATCGGTCGGGATCGGCAAGACGAACGTGCGGAACAGATCGCCGCCCGCGGCGCGGACGATGTACGGCTCCGGCATGCGGACGACGAGATCGGGGACGCCGAGCCGCCACGTGTCAGGCCCGATGGCGACCGGCGGACCGCCGATGGGTCGCGACGGCGGACCTTCGGGCGTGCCGTCCGCGATCCATTGGCGGATGAGCTCGATGTCTCGATCCGTGAGACGGCGGTCGCCTTCGAAGTCGCCGAGCACCGGCTTCCACGGCGGCATGATGCGGCGCGCGGTGACGCTGCCGATCTGCGCCGCGTGACGCTTCACCTCGTCGTAGGTCAGCAGGCTGAAGGGTCCGATCTCTCCCGGGCGGTGACACGTCGCGCAGTGGCGCCACACGAGCGGCGCGATGTCGCGATTGAACGTCACGGGCGGCGCGGCGACAGCCGCCGCGAGCACGAGAAAAAGCATGAACGGTGCGCTAGCATAGCGCTGTTGGCCTCCCTCGCCATTTTCCTGGTCGCGCTGACCGTTCGTCTGGTCCACGTGTGGCAGATCCGCAAGGCGCCGTTCTTCGACGTGCTGATGGGCGACGCGCGCGGCTACGACGAGTGGGCGCGCCGCATCGCCGGCGGGGAATGGATCGGCCGCGACGTGTTCTATCAGGCGCCGCTCTATCCGTACTTTCTCGGCATCATCTACCGCGTCGCCGGCCACAGCCTGCTGGCGGTCCGCGTGTGCCAGGCCGCGATCGGATCGGCGTCGTGCGTGCTCCTCGGCACGGCGGCGCGACGCCTCTTTTCACCCGCCGTCGGCCTCGCCGCCGGACTGATGCTCGCGCTCTATGCACCGGCGATCTTCTTCGACGGGCTGCTGCAGAAATCGGTGCTCGACGTGTTCTTCGTCTGCGCCGCTCTGTACTGCATCGCGCGGATCGCGCTCGGCCGCACGTCGGACTGGATCTACCTGGGGATGGCCATCGGCGCCCTCTCGCTGACGCGCGAAAACGCGCTGGTGTTCGTCCTCGTCCTCGCGGTCTGGGCGTTCCTGCGCGGACGGATGCGCGCGCTCGCGATCTTCGTGGCCGGCGTCGCCCTCGTCCTCGCGCCGGTGGCGATCCGCAACGCCGCCGTCGGCGGCGGGTTCTATCTGACGACGTCGCAGTTCGGACCGAACTTCTACATCGGCAACCATCCCGGCGCGGACGGCAGCTACGAATCGCTGAAGTACGGCCGCGGCGCGCCGGAATACGAGCGCCAGGACGCCACCGATCTCGCGCAGCTCGCCGCCGGGCATCCGCTGACGCCCGGCGAAGTGTCGAGCTACTGGACGGAGCGCGCGCTCGACTTCGTCACCGGCCAGCCCGCGGCGTGGCTGAAGCTGATGGGACGCAAGTTCGTGCTGCTGTGGAATCGCACGGAGATGATCGACACCGAGGATCAGTCGACGCACGGCGAGTGGTCGTGGCCGCTGCGCGTCCTCGGTCCGATCGGCACGTTCGGCATCCTCGTGCCGCTCGCGCTCGTCGGTGCGATCGTGACGTGGCGCGATCGCACGCGCCTGTTCGTCCTCTACGCGCTCATCGCGTGTTACGCCGCCAGCGTCCTCGCCTTCTATGTGTTCGCACGCTACCGGTATCCGCTCGTGCCGCTGCTGATCCTCTTCGCGGCCGCTGGCGTGGTCGGCATTCGCGACGCCAGCGTCAGGAGTCGAGTGATCGGCGTGCGCGTGCTCGCGGCCGCCGTCGTCGTGGTGATCTTCTGCAACTGGCCCGTCGCGTCGGCCGCCGACATGCGCGCGGTGACGGACACGAACCTCGGCGCCGCGCTGCAGGACGAGGGGCGCGTCGACGAGGCGATTGCGCAGTACCGCCGCGCGATCGCCGAGCGGCCCGACTACGCGCCGGCGTACAACAATCTCGCGACCGCGCTCCGCAAGGCGGGCAAGCGCGACGAGGCGCGCGCGGCGTACGAACGTGCGCTCGCGCTGCAGCCCGACTTCGCCTCCGCGCACTTCAATCTCGCGAACCTGTTGCTGGACGAAGGGAAGACCGCCGAGGCGGCCGCGCATTTCGAGCGCGCCGCCGGCGAGGAGCCGGCGTCGGCCGACGTGCACAACAACTTTGGGATCGCCCTCGCCTCCGCCGGCAAGATCGACGACGCGATCCGGGAGTTCCGCGCGGCGGTCACGATCGATCCGGGTTCCGCGAAGGCGTACCGCAACCTCGGCGACGTGTTGTCGACCGCCGGCCGCGCCGACGAGGCGATCGACGCGCTGCAGACCGCGGTGAAGCTCGACCCGAACGATCCGGCGAACCGGTACGATCTGGCCAGCACGCTGCTCGACGCGCACCGGCTCGACGCCGCGGTCGGCGAGTTCCGCGCGACGATCGCGCTGTCGCCGCGCTATGCCGAGGCGCACAACAACCTCGGCA
>Ga0070741_10000774_pt1 | contig 107702 bp, 92 predicted proteins | sample Coa_R1_4_FD_66440 | JGI IMG/M metagenome (GOLD analysis project Ga0070741, IMG submission 66440) | Surface soil microbial communities from Centralia Pennsylvania, which are recovering from an underground coalmine fire - Coalmine... | ecosystem: Environmental > Terrestrial > Soil > Unclassified...
GCGCTTCGTTCGCCAGACTTTGTCTTTTTCCAAGTCGGATGTGATGCATGAGATTTGTCTGCGACTCTTTCTGCATCGCTACAATCTCTCGTTTGTCTCACCCGGCTGAGCCACTACCAAAAGGCAAAAGTAAAAAGGCAAAAGGCAAAAGTGAAGAATGGAAATCACTCTCTTCACTTTTGCCTTTTTGATTCTTAACTTTCTACTTTTGCCTTCTTTAGTTCGGGCAGGTGAGCGCCACTACAGGGATGGTGATGCGGTAATCGTTGGCGTAAGTGAGCGGGCGCGCCGTATTGCCGCCGCTGAATTTCCCGTAGTTGAACTGCGCGCCCAGCACGGGCTGTGGCGTCGCGTCGGTGGTCGCGATGGAGAACCAGGCGTTCGTGCCCGGCGGGATCAGGTCATTGATCCTTGGGGTCGTGCGCAGCGTGGGCAGTGCAATGTCCCGGTAACAGGCATTTGCCGCATTCACATCGGCGGAGCCGGTATTCCCGTCGCTGTTGAAAGCAGTCAGGCGAAAAGTCGCGCTCGGGCTGCCCCCGGCCAGATCGGGCAGCGGGCGGAAGACCATCAGCGTGGTGTTGTTCGCGCCGCTGGCTTGGCTCTGCACGTCGTCAGCCGCAATCTGCCCGGGCAGGCGGTCGTACATCGCGTCGTCAAAAGCCATCTCGGATTTGCCGCTGGCCGGCGTCACTGCCCCGCCGGAGCGCTTGGCGACCGCCACTGCGCCGAGCGCCAGGTCGTACGGGGTCCCGTTGACCGGGTTGGGCTGCTTGACCGAGACCGCGCCGGTCAGCCAGTTGAACTGCGTCGGCTGGCCCGCCGCGTCACACGCCACCGCAATCACGTAGCCGCGGCTGCCCGGATCGAGGTCGCTGAGCAACACGCTGACCGTCCGACGCGCGCTCAGGCAGAGCGTATATTCCAGCGGCTGGCAGCTGTTGTTGATCAGAAAGAGCCTGACGTAAGTGCTGTCGGTCGGGCTGGTGTTGGAGAGGCTGAGCGAGCTGTCTTCGCGCGCCGGGTTTGACGCGCTCGAAGTGTAGCGGGGGTAGAACAGAACCGAACCGGGCTTCTGATCGCCGGGCCGGATCGCCGCGGAGACGGCGGCAAGTTTCAGGTCAATCAGGTTGAGCGGGCTGGTCGGGCTCGTGGCGATGGCGCGCGACGGGGAGGCGATCACCCCGTCCGACACAATCCAGAGCAATTTATACTGACCCGGCGCCGCCGCCACCGCGTCCAGGTCGGCGTAACCCGGAGTCAGCGTGCTGTCAGGCAGCGGCTGCCCGGGGGCGATGTTGGAGCCGGTCGGGTAAAAGGAGGCGACGGGGACCGGCGGGATCAGACGTGAATTGCTGTATTTCGCCGTGAACTTCAGGCTGCTGGTGGTGATGACCGTTTCCCCTTTCATCAGCGTCACTGAAAGCATGGCGCCCGCCGGGACATCAATCAGGATTGGCGACTGCACCAGCAGGCTCGACAGTGACGGCGGCAGCGGCGAAAGCTGTTCGAGCGAATAGTAATTCGCATCCCCGGCCCTTACGGGGACGACGAGCAGGAACAGGGCTGACAACAGGACGAGTGAGAGCGGCGCTTTCCGGGTCGCGGGTGAAGAGGTCGTGAAGATAGACATGGACACCTCCGATAAAATGTCAAAGCGGTAAGCACCTGAAGGGAAGCCGCAAATGCTCACTCGTGAGGAAGGAGTTCTGACTCCCGTAATTTTTTACTTCTTCGACCGGCTGGTGGTGACTGCGACGTGATCTTACCCGAATCCCCGGGCCGGATGCCAGCGCAAGGGGCAGCCTGACCAGCCAGGCTGCCCGCTCGTTCTTATTGGTGGATGGCCTCGTCATCGAAGAGCGACGAAGCCATCCGTTGCGGCGGCGGAGCCAGTTGCGCCGCCGCCGGCTCGAACAGCTCTTTGACGCTCCCGCGACCCAGCACCATAAACGTGAAGACCCCGAGCAGGGTCCCCCAAGGCATTTGCAGACACGACAGCCCTGCCGTGAGAAAGCATAGCGTTCGGTTGCGCCGATGCCTCAGCGCCCGGGCCGTGAAGAGTTTGAGTCCCGCCTGAGCCGCGAACAGAAACGAGACCACCAAGCCGATGATGACAATGATCAGGCCGAATACAGCCGGGTTCGGCTCTCCGGGCTTGGAGGGCCCCAGGGTGCCAGCCGCGATGAAGACGCCGATCAGGACGTAGATGAGTGGGAACAACGCAAAGAGCGCGTCCGCCACGCCAGCAATGATGTAGCCGAACCGCAGCAGCTTCAGGTGTTCCTCGTCAAGGAGTCTCTGTTTCTCCTGCTCGGTCATAGCCATTACATTACAAGCCGCCTGACAGTGAGTGAGGATGCCTGTTTCATCCCGGGCGGCCTTCAGCGCTTTTCACCCGGGCGTTCCGCAGGCGGGCGGGCCTCGTCCGCCGCGTAATCTTCGCCCAGACGGTCGCGCAGAAATTTGATGGAATTATCGTAAGCCTCCGCGATCTGTCGTTCGCGGTACTCGTCAAAATCAACCCACCCGTCGCCCGTGAATACCTCCAGCCTTTTAGTTTCAGGGTTTTCTCTGGTCCGTAAAGCCATCTGAGTGGAGCCTTCCTCTTTCAATCGGGATTACCTTGAAATGACCAATCGCCGCCATCTGCCAGGCGAATCAGCGCCGGGCGGCGCTCGCCTTCGGTTTCAACTTTCTGCCACCGCGTGCCGCAGACCGGGGCAGCGGTAAGTTGCCTCATTAGTGCTGCTGATTCGCTCAAGGAACTTTGAGGCGTATGCCCGGATCGGAGCCCCCTGCAACCGCTCGAACTGCTGACAGGCCGGAGTTCGGTTCGGTCATTGTAAGTTCAGACTCTGTCATATGAATTCTGCCACGACGGGGACGTGATCAGAAGGCCGTTCCAGCGCGCGCGGCGTTTTGTCTACCCAGGCGTCGGCGCAACCCGGCACGAGCGCGGGCGTGACCCAGATGTGATCTATCCGCAGGCCCTGATTGCGGCGAAAGCTGCCCGCGCGGTAATCCCACCAGGAATAGAGCCCCGGCTCCTCGTGGTGCAGGCGGATCGCATCCACGAAGCCCCAGTCCCGGACGTTCCGGAGCGCCTCGCGCTCGGGCTCGCTGCAATGAATCTTCCCCGCCCAGAGCGCAGGGTCGTAAACGTCGCGGTCTTCGGGCGCAATGTTGAAATCGCCGCACAGCAGCACAGGCAGCCGCGGGTCACAGAGTTCGTCAAAAAAACGGCGCAGGCGCGCGAGCCATTCGAGCTTGTAGAAATACTTGTCGGCGCCGACCGCCGAGCCGTTCGGGATGTAGACATTCACGACTCTGATCGGGCCGACCGTCGCGGCAATCACCCTCCGTGGCGCGTCGGCCTCTTCGCCGGGGAAACCCCGCTGCACGTCGGCCACCGGCTCAGGCGAAAGGATCGCGACGCCGTTGTAGCCGGGCTGGCCGAAGACTTCAGCCGTGTAGCCCACCGCGCGGAAGGCGTCGAAAGGGAACTTCGCGTCAACACACTTGGTCTCCTGCAGGCAGAGCGCGTCGGGCCGGTTCGCCGCCAGCCAGTCCAGCACGTGCGGCAATCGCACTGAGATCGAATTCACATTCCACGTCGCAATTTTCATTCGGGAAAAGTCAGCGCCGCCCCTTACGCCGTCGGTTTGTCAGGCGGCGGGGCGGAGGCGTAAAAGTCCGTGTAAAAACGCTCGCTGTAAGATTCAAGCAGCCGCCGCACTCGTTCCGGATCGGGTGACGCCACGATCAATCCGACGTGGTGAGCTTTATTCATGCGCCAGACGATCTCAGGGTCATTGTAAGCCGCCGTCTCCGGGGATTCCTGCTTCGCGAGCGAAATGATGATGCCGGAATAAAGCCGCTTCGACGGCGTCACGCGGTGCGCGCCGGTGTCACGCGACGTTTCGACTTTGGCCCACTCGGCCCACAGGTTGACGCCGGTCGCGGCCTCGACCAGTTCGGCGATGTTGGCCCCGCCGACGCGCGCGGCCGATTCGAGGAAGTAAAAGCGCCCGTCGGCGTGCGCCCTGATGAATTCCGTGTGGGTCACGCCGCGCACCATGCCGAGCGCGCCGATCACCTCGCGATTGAGTTCGCGCAGGGCCAGTGCTTCGGCGGAATCGCGCGGCAGCGTGCGGGTCGTGAAGATGCCGCCGCCGTGCATGATCGCGAACGGCGGCCTGCCGTACTGGTGCGCCTCGGCGAAGACGACCTCGCGTTCGGACACGACCGCGTCGACGTGATAGATCTCGCCGGGGATGAACTGCTCCAGCACATGGAATGACTGCTCATCGCCAAGGGTATCGAGCGTCGGCCACAGCTCGTCGGCGTGAGCGAGCTTTTTGATCCCGATGGCCGAGGCGCTGAACCGCGGCTTGAGTACCCAGGGCGGCCGGACGCGCGAGATGAATTCGCGCAGCCGGTCGTAGTTGATGACTTCGACGAATTCAGGGACCAGCACGCCCTTTTCCTTCGCCTGAATGCGCATCGCCAGCTTGTCGCGGAAATGGCGCGCCGTCGTTTCACCCATGCCCGGAATCCGCAAGTGTTCGCGCAACGACGCCGCCGTCTCGATGTCGAATTCATCGAGCGGCACGATGCGGTCAATCTTCCGCGCCCGGGCGAGGTAGCTGACGGCGTGAATGACGTCGGGTTTCTTCGACGGGTCGGGCATCATAAAGACTTCGTCAATACTCTCGCGCGGCCAGCCGGCCTCGGCCAGCTTTTCCGCCGTCAGCAGCAGCACGGTGCAGCCCTGCCGCTTGCACTCGCGCATGAACTCCTGACCTTTTTCGTAACTCGCCAGACAGAGAATCGTCAGGGCAGGTGGTTGAGTGGATTCCGCCATACTCTCGGACTCCTCGAGACTTGATTCATCCTCATTCGTTTTCGTGCGCGGCTGGATGTTACAGGGCTGCCACTATAGCGCATAAAAACAGGGTAGCCAAACGCCTGTCTGGCTACCCTTGGGAGAAGATGATTTGGAGGACTTCAGCGATAGATTCTGCTCATTTGATCGAGGCCGGTTCCGCCGTCTTGACGTCAACGCTGTTGCTCGAGAGCGTGGTGGCGATGACGCGCTGCAACTCGGCCACGGCCTTGTTGAAATCCGCCATCGCCCGCAGTTCCTCGCCCTGGGCGCGCGAGAGGTCGGTCTGGCGGGTCAGGACGAAGAAGGTGGTCGAGAGCCCGGCCTGAAATTTCTTCTCCTCGCCTTCGAGCTGCTGCTGGGCGTACTGCCGCGCGGCGCGCGTGGCCTCGATGCGCATGCGGGCCGTGTCAACCGTATTTACGGCATTGCGGACCTCGACCTCAATGGACTGGGCCGTCCGGCGGATCTGTAAATCGTTCTGCCGGGTCTCTTCGAGCGCCCGGCCGAGGTTGGCCTTCGCCGTGCGGTTGCGCAACGGCAGGCTGATGTTGACGCCCACCTGCCAGGTGCGGAAGTCGTTCTTGAACAGGTTGGAGAGCGCCGTGCCGTACCCGCCGACGAAGGTGGGGCTGACCTGGGCGGTGGAGGCGACGGTGAAATTGGGGTTGTACGGCGTAGTGGTGGTGCCGACCGTATATCTCACGATCTGACCGTTTTCGGTTACTGGAACGAAGGTAGTCCCCACGCACACCAGCTGGCCGTTGCCCAGCGGTAATGGCGAAGAGCAGTTGGGGCCGGTGAAAGTTGAGACTGCCGGCGTGCCGCCCGCCCCGTTCGTGCCGTACGAGGCCACAAAATCAATCTGCGGTTTGGCCTGATTGCGGTAATAATCAATGTTGACCTGATTGATCTCTTTCTGCAGCGAAAGCTGCCTGAGTTCGGGCCTGTTGTCGAGCGCCAGCTTCATCGCGTCCGGCAGCGGCAGCGCGGCCGTCTGCACCTCAAAAGACTCAACCGGGACGATCTGCGCCACCCACAATTCATCATTCACTCCGTTGACCGTCAGCTGCTTGATCGCGTTTTCCGCCTGCGCCACCGTGTTCATCGCCTGGAAGACGTTCTGGCGGCGCGTCTCAAGCTCGGTGGCCGCCGAGACCACGTCAATCGGGGCGAGCGTGCCGACCTCGACCTGACGCTTGTTGTTGTTGAGCTGCGTCTCGGCCAGCTTGACCGACTCGCGCTGAATCTCCTCGTTCTTGATGGCGAAGGCGAGATCCCAGTAGGCGCGCTGGACGCTCGAGATGATTTCAATCGCCCGCTGGCGGAAGACCGCGTCCGAGAGGTCAAGGTTCTTCTTCTGGATTTTGATCAGCCGCCGGTTGGTATCAATCTTGAAGTTTCTGAAGAGCGGCTGCGTGATGTTGAATGTGAGCGACGGCCTGTAGTTGGGCGACAGAGTCGCCTGGTTCGAGGTCGAGCGCGAGTTATTGAAGGCGATCGAGTAAAAGCCGCCGAGCCGTTCGTAGTACTGCTGATAGCCGGCGTTGTAGTTAATCGTCTTGAAGTTGATGTCAGGAATGTTCGACCCGAGGCCGGTGTTGCGGCTCGTGTTCGGAACGATCTGCGAGTTGTAGTTGAAACTCGACGTGGCGACGGGGTCATAAAACCCTTCCGCCGCGAAGAGGTCGAACTGGGCCTTGCGGACGTTGACGCGCTCAAGCTCAATGTCCGGGTTGTTATCGAGCGCCGCGAGGATCGCGTCGCGCAGCGTCCAGCGCTGAACCTTGCCGCTCTCAAGCCCGATGGTGCGCTGCGGGATCGGGCGGGCCTGAATCTCGAGCGGCTCTTTCTGCTGCTGCGGCTGTTGTCCGGCCTGCTGCGTTGTTTGCGGATCCTGCTGCTGTCCGGCCGGCGCCGGCGTCTGCCCGAGCGCGGAGATCGCGCAGACATTAATCATGATCAGGGCCGCGAGATTGACGGCGGAAATCTTAAGCCAGTTAGTCATTATTGCTGGTCTCCCTCTCAGACTTTGAATTACCTCTGAAGTTGAATAACGATTGAAGCCGATTCTGATTAACGATGTCCGGGTTCCCTGAGCGGTGGTGATAACCCCGGGAAACTCGACAATCACTTACGAAAACCCTCTCCGGGGGGTTGCAAAATATTTGTAAAACGTTTCGGTTTGCGGCTGACCGCAACCTCTTTCTCAATTCGCTCACGAGCGATAATCCGCGTTGATTCTGATGTAGCCTTCGGTCAGATCACACGTCCAGGCGCTCGTGCCGGCCTCGCCCTGGTGCAGATCAATCGTCAGCGTGACCTCGTCGCGGGACAGAATTTCGAGCGCCCGCTGCTCGTCGAACTGCAACCCGCCGCCGCGACGGCAGACGGTCAGGCTGCCGATTTTAATATCCACTTTGCCGGCGTCGAAGCGCGCCCCGCTGCGCCCGGCGGCCATCATAATGCGGCCCCAGTTGGCGTCCTCGCCCGCGATGGCGGTCTTGACGAGCGGGCTCGTCGAGACCGTCTCGGCGATCCGTTTCGCGTCGCGCTCGGTCGGCGCGTTCAGCACCCGCACGGTGACGAGCTTCCGCGCGCCCTCGCCGTCGCGAGCCACCTCGATGGCGAGCGCGCGACAGACGTCGGTCAGGGCCCCGGTGAACCGCTCGAAGTCGGCGCCTCCGGCCTGAGAGATCAATTCATTTTCAGCCGCCCCGTTGGCCAGAATCGCCAGCGTGTCATTGGTCGAAGTGTCGCCGTCAACCGACACGCGGTTGAAGCTGGCTTCGACCGCGCGGCGCAGCGCCGCCCGGAGCGCCGACTTGCTGATCGCCGCATCCGTCGTGACGAACGAGAGCAGCGTCGCCATGTTCGGATGAATCATCCCGGCGCCCTTGGCGACCCCGGCGATGGTCACGCGCCGGCCGCCGAGCTTTAGCGTTTTCAGGGCGCGTTTGGGCCGCGTGTCGGTCGTCATGATCGCCTCGGCGACGCGCCCGCCCGCCTCGCGTGAAAGCTGCGCCGTGGCGTGGCGGATGCCGGAAGCGACTTTCTCAATCTCCAGGCGCACGCCGATCACCCCGGTCGAAGCGACCAGCACTTCGCGCTCGTCGCAGCTGAAAAAGTCCGCGATTATCCGCGCCGTGCGCCGCGCATCCTCCATCCCGGCTTCGCCCGTGCAGGCGTTGGCGCAGCCGGCGTTGACGATGATCGCCCGGTGAGTTTTGTGCCGCAGGTGCCGGCGCGAAAGTACCACCGGCGCGGCCTGCACCAGATTCTGCGTGAAGACCGCGGCGGCGACCGCCGGGCGTTCGGAGAAGATGATTGCCAGATCCTCGCCGGCCTTTTTCAACCCGCAACGCACCGCCGCGGCGAGGAAGCCGCGCGGGGCGGCGACGGAGAATGATTGCGGATGGCGGATTGCAGATTGCAGATTGTGGCCGTTGCTGTGCTGTTTCGGGGGCTGTTGTTCCGTATCAGTCATCTTCTGTTTGCTGTCGTCCTCCGATTCTCCGGGAAAGTTATTATCCAAATATCGTGCCAGCCTGGCGAGGGCGATTAATTGGGGGAATGATTCGGTTTTGAGCGAAGAGGGCCAGCCGTGCGGTCACAGCAGGTGTCCGCTTTTGAGATTCGGGTGTCCGGAATCGGATGCCGACCTGATCCCTGACCGGCACTTCGACTTCAAGTTTGATGAGTTTCGGCGGCAGGCAGAGCGATTCGGTGCAGGTCTGAAAGCGCACCTGCACCGCGAGCTTGTGGGCGCCGGCGGGCGCGTCAGGCTTCACCTTCGCGGGCAGCGTGAAGGTGACCGACTCCACATAAAATTCCGTCTCGATGCCGAAGTTCTGATCGAACTCCTTCTGCGGGGCGGGCGATTCGATCTCCTGCAACTCGAACGGCTGGTTCGGCGCAAACGCAATGCGCGTCGGTTTCGGCCCCTGCGGCATCTCTTCGGTCGAATAGAGGTGCCAGCCCTCTTCGATTTCAGCCGTCAGTTGCACGGTGAATTTATCACCACCCCTGAGCGCTTTCGCGGGCAGATCGGCCTTGAGCGACCATTTGATCGGGTTCAGCTGAGTGCCTTCCTGAGCGAGGGCGCAGACAGCCAGTGCCGCCGACAGCGCGGCTGCCTGCGCGAATTGAAATAACAGCTTCATTCCTGAATTAACCTTCGGCAGATCACCGCGTGTTGACCGCCACCTGACGTTTCACTTTGAGCGAGGTGCTTTGCAGCACGGCCTTGCTCTTTTCATCCTGCACAAAAGCAATGATGGTCAGGTTGTTGGGGTCAATCTGGTCCTTCTTCTCGCTGAAGGTGAAGGGCTCGCCGCGGTGGCCGGCCTTCTCGTATTCATCGAGGTGCTTCTTCGCCTCGGCGCTGATGGCGCCCAAGTCGAACGTCCACTCGAAGGTCTGGTTGTCTTTGGCCGTGACCGCGAACCCGCCGTATTCGGTGCCGGCCACGCTGCGCACCACCATCGGGTGGAAGCGGATGCCGTTTTCGCCGGTGTAGCGGATCTTTTCCTCGGCCAGCACGATGTGCAGCTTCAGGCCGGCCGAATCGCTCTTCACGTTGTTGACGGTGGCTTTGGCCTTGATCGTCGCGCCGTCCATCGCCGCGTCGAGCTTCAGTTCGGCTTCAGCAGCTTTTTCCAGCAGTGCTTCGACCTCGGGGTTGACGCGGTCATAGAAGCTCTGGGTGTTTTCACGCGAGCCGCCGCCACTGCTGGTCTTCCCTTCGAGCGCGTAAGTCGGCACGCCCCCGACGCCGTAATATTTCGCCCGCGCCTGAGTCGCAGGGTTGGTCATCGGGTCGGGCTGCGGGATGTGCAGGTGATACATAATCACCGTCACTTCATCGCGCTTGTACCGTTCCATCATCGCATCGAAGCCGAGGTCGGCCGCGACGCAGGGCGGGCAGCCCGAGCCGGTGAAGACTTCGGCGAGGACGGTGCGGTTGGAGCGCTTCGCCGTGGGCGCGTAGTGTTCGACCTTGACGGGGTGCGGATAGAGCTTGTTGTACTTCGCGTCGAGCATCGCCTCCAGCCCGTTGAGTGAACCATTGTTGGATTTGCTGTAGAGCGCCTCGAACTGCCTGCGCGATTCGGCGGGCATCTTGCCGGAGACGGCGGCGTCGGCGTAGTAATTGAGTGCCAGCTTCTCGTTGTTCTGCTTCAGCGACAGTTCAGCCAGACCGATGAGCACACTGGTCAGCTGAGGGTTGAACTCATTGGCCTGTTTCAGTTCCTTCTCGGCCTCTTTCAGTTTGCCCTGCTTGAGGTAGATGCGACCGAGCGTGGCGTAATAGCCCGCCTTCCGCTGTTTGGCCTGCTTCGCCAGTTCTTCCTCGGTGGCGGCCAGCCCTTTGGTCGCCAGCAGCTCGGCCTCGTCGAGCATGATGCCGGCGTCGAAGAGTTTGTTGGCGAGGTCGCTGTAGAGGTAGGTCTTCATGAAGTCAGGCGCCTTTTCAAGAGCCTTGTTGGCATTGGCGAGGATCCTGTCTTTCTGGTCGGGATTGTTTTTGACCAGCGTCTCAAAGATCACCTGATGAGCTGAGTAAAGTGACTGACTCTTCGGGAAGTCGGTGATGAATTTCTCCATCGCCTCGATCTTTTTATCGGGCTCCTTGATCTTTGTGGCATCAGAGTAAGCCTTGCGGTCGGGCGTCATGGGCGGCTGGGCCGATACAGTGGTCAGGAGGACGGCCAGACTGAGGCACAGCAGCATGCAGGATACGACCATGGGTTTTCCGGTCATGGGAGTATGCTCCTTTCTGCTTCGAGCGGTTGCTTGTTATTCGCTTTTCGTCGCGGGTTGCGGGATTACTGCAATGATTATTACGCCGGCGATGACCTCTGGTTCCCGTTAATAATAACACTGACCACACGCCGATTACCCGCCGGCCCGCGGCTTTTCGAGCCTGACTATCGGGACGTTGACCTGACTGACGTCGAACGGCTCCGGCTGCGCGCCCTCGACCAGATCGAGTACCATCGCGACTTCGTCGCAGCAGTTGAACTTGTTGCAGTTGACGCAGTCCATCCAGACCTTGCGCGGCATTGATTCGTGCGGCACGACGCGGAAGCCGAGTCGGGCGAAAAACTCTGTGACGTAAGTGAAGGCGTAAACCTGAACCAGACCGTGTTCGCGGGCCTCGGCGATGTTGGCCTCGACGAGCGCGCGCCCGATCCCGCGCCTGCCCGCGTTCTCATCAACCGCGAGCGAGCGGACTTCGGCCATGTCGCCCCAGGTGAAATGCAGCGCCGAGCAGCCGACGACGCGACCATCAACGACGGCGACATGGAAGTCGCGGATGTTTTCGTAAACGCTCAGCAGGTTGCGCGGCAGCATCAGTTGCAGGTTCGCGTAATGGTTGATCAGCGCATGAATCTGAATCGCATCGCCGGTTCTGGCGCGTCGAATTTCCATCAATTGTCCGTGATTCCTTTCTGGATATTCTGATTGAGCTGTTCTGCCCGCCACTTCAGATAATCTCCGCCCGCAATCGGTTGCAAACCGTCAGCGGCGCGATTGCAGACGTAAATCCAGCATGACAGCGCCCGCCCGTCATTTAGCGTGATGATGTGTTGCCTTCGTAAAAACAGGCCGGCTTCGGGGTCGCCCGGGTCGAAACCTTCGTACTCGTCGAGAGCTGCGAAGCAGGCGTGAACATCTTCCGGCAGCTCAAAGACTGAACCCACGATCACAGTGCCTGCCGCCTCATCAACCAGCGCGCCCGGGTATTCGCCCAGATCGTAAAGCCGCCCCCGCACGGAGGCCGGGGCAACGGGGCGAAGCTGCCCAATGACCCCTTTCATTTCAGCCGGCGCGAGTTCGGGCCGCAGTGTGCCGTAGACGAACAGAAATTCGCTCATGGCGAGATAGCCGTCCCGAGCGCTTCGCCCTTGAGCGTGCGTTGCAGCGACATCTCTTCGGCGGCGCCGATGATCACAATGCGTCTGACTCCGGCGTCGAGCGCCTCCAGACAGGCGCGCAGCTTCGGGCGCATGCCGCCGCCCGCTACGCCAGTGTCCAGCAGCTCAGTGATCCCGGCGCGGTCGAGTTGCGGGATCTGCTCTCCATTCGCATCTTTCACGCCGCCGACGTCGGTCACGAAAATCAGTTCGTCGGCATGACAAGTGGCCGCGACCGCCGCCGCCATCTGGTCGCCGTTGACGTTGTAATATTCGTTATCGTGCGCGCCCAGCGTCAGGCAGGCGATGGCCGGAACCATATTGATCCGCAACAGCGCCTCGATCAGATCAGGGCGCGTGCGCGCCACCTGGCCGACGTAGCCGAGGTCGGTGCCGTTCGCGGGGCGCAGGCGGTGCGACATAAAACTCATCCCGTCGCCGCCGGCCAGACTGACCGCCGGGACGTTCAGCCGCGAGAGGTCGGCCACCAGATCCTTGCCGACCTTGCCCGCCAGCACCATCTGCACCACATCGCGCGTCCCCTTGTCCGTGATGCGCAGCCCGTCATAAAAGCGTGACTCGATGTTGAGCCGTTCGAGCATCGCGGCAATCTGCTTGCCGCCGCCGTGGACCAGCACGATTTCACTGCCCATGTGACGCAGCTCGCTGATCTGATAGACCAGGCTGAGCCGGAGCGATGTTTCGCTCAGAACACTTCCGCCGAGTTTGATGACTACTCTCATAGCAGGAGTCAGGAGTCGGGAACCAGATCAGATTTGAGTGTCAGGAAGCAGCGTGTCAGTAGCCCGTCGGGGGAGGGCTTGCTCGCGATCCGCAAGCCCTCCCCCGACGGGCTACTGACACGCCGTATATCCAATTAAATCCAAATCCTGATCCCTAAATCCTCTTCAAAGCCGAGGGCGAGGTTGGCGTTCTGCAGCGCCTGACTGGCTGCGCCCTTCAGCAGGTTGTCTTCCGCCGAAACGATCACGGCCTGACGCGGGGCGTCGGCCTCGCCGGTCTCTTCGACCGAGCAGCCGATGTCGCAGTACGGCATGTTCGCCGCGAACTTGATTTCCGGCAGTTGCGCGCCGTCAAAGATGCGCACGAATGGCGACTGAGCGAATGTTTCGTGCCAGACATGGTGAATATCTTTACGGGTCACGCCCGCCTTCAGCCTGACGTAAATCGTCGAAAGAATCCCGCGGTTGATCGGCAGCAGGTGCGGCGTGAAGACGAGCGAATCGGCGGCGCGGCTGACGCCAAGGCCCTGCGCGATTTCGGGCTGGTGGCGGTGACGAAAGATGTTGTAGGTTTTGAAGCTCTCGCTGACTTCGACGAAGTGCGTCCCGGCAGAGGGAGTCTTGCCCGCGCCGGTCACGCCGGATTTGGAATCGGCGATGATCGGCTGGCCGCTCGCGACCACGCCCGCTTTGATCAGTGGCACGAGCGGGATCAGGATTGAAGTCGGGTAGCAGCCGGGGTTGGCGACAAGCTTTGCGCCCCGCAGTTCCTCGCGCGCGAATTCGGTGATGCCGTAGACGGCCCTTTCCAGCAGGTCGGGCCGCGTGTGTTCGAAGCCGTAAAATTTCGGGTAGAGCGCCGCCTCGCGCAACCGGAAGGCCCCGCTCAGGTCAACAACCGTGGCGCCGGTTTCGACGAGCGGCGGCACGACCTCGTGCGAAAACTCGTTCGGCGTGGACAGAAAGATTAATCCGGCATCCAGACGTGAGATTTCAGCCTCATTGAAGGGCCGGCATTCGAGGGCCGTCAGCCCGGTCAGTTGCGGGTGGATTGACGCGAGCGGCATTGGGTCGGCCTGTCGCGAGGCGAATGCCCCGGCGAGTTCGATCCGCGGGTGGGCGACGAGCAGCCGAATCAGTTCACGCCCCGAATAACCTGTCGCGCCCGCTACGATGGCGCGGACTTTTCTGTCCATCAGCATCACTCCTGAATTCGTTAAGTTAAGAGGTCGGCAAGTTTACACCATCAGTGACGGGATGATGAAGTCCCGGCGGGTCAAAAAGAGGGATAAAATATTGCTTGATCCTGAGTTAGCATGCTGACTATACTCGCGGGCCGCACGGCCCTCGAGCCCCGCCCGAACGGACGGCCTCAACAATCTAATGAGCGAACCCATTCAACCAGCCTGAAGCTGCCGGCTCTCCGACTGGTCAGAATCCTCATCTCGCGGAATGGGCTGTTATTGATGGACTCTTCTCCACAGGATGTCAGGCACGGAAAGCGCGCCGATAACCCGGCCAACAGGGCCGAAAGGGTATCCGCGCCTGACGCCCGGCCCGTTGAGATTCCGGATCATGAACTGGATCTGGCGCTGGCCCGGGCGGCGCGACGGAATCTGATTATCCTGTCGGGACTGATCGGGCTGGCTCACGTCGCCTTTGTGCTGCGCTGTCTGTTCTTCCCGTCCGGCAGCCACGTGCCGTTCCTGATTGGCAAAAATGTTGCAATCGTGCTGCTCGCGTTTGTGATCGGCTTCGTGCTGAAGGGGCGCCGATTCCACATGCGGCTGGTCCACCCGGCGGGCGCGGGTGTGGCCGGAATGATCCTGGCGAGCTGCCTGCTGAATCTGTATCTGCGCGCGGAGCTGAGCCAGACCATTTACGTCATGCTGCTGCTCGTCGTCGCGGGATTCGCCTTCCTGTCGGCGCGCTGGTACGCGCTGGTCATGAGCATCACGCTGACGATCTGGGCGGGCGCCCTCTGGGTGACGGGGTCACCTGACCGGGCCGCTTACCTGTTCGGGCTTTTTACCGCCGCCACGCTTTCGGCCGTCGTGCAGCGCACCCGCTTCCCGCTGGCCCGGCGCGCCGAGATGCGGCGGCTTCAGAACCGGCGCCGGACGGCGCAGCTGGAAGCCGCACTGCTGGCGACTGAAGAGGCGCGCCGCGAACTAGCGGACGCCCTGCGCGAAGTGCAGGCCAGCGAGCAGCGCTACCGGACACTGATCGAAAGCACCGAAAACGTCGTCTACACGCACGACCTCGCCGGCCATCTGCTCTCAGTCAACCCGACCGCCGTGCGCCTGCTCGGCTGCCCACGCGAAGAATTGCTCGGGGCCAGCCTCGGCGGATTTCTGGTCCCCCGCGAACGCCGGATGTTCGAGGATCATCTGGCGCAGCTTGATCGCAAGGGCGAGGATCGCGGCCTGATGTGGGTGCTGACGAAAAGCGGTGAAGAGCGCGTCTGGTTTTATCACAGTCTGATTTACGAAGAAGCGGACAAGCCGCCCTACGTCCTCGGCAACGCGCAGGACATCACGGAACGGATCAGGGTCGAAGAAAAGCTGCGCGAAACGCAGGCGGCGCTCGAAGCCCGCGTCAGACTGCGGACGGCCGAGCTGACGCAGATCAACGAGACTCTGAAGAGCGAAATCACCGCCCGCGAACTGGCGGAGGAGGCTCTGCGCGAGGCCGTGCAATTCACCGAGGAGATCATCAGCAACGCCGGCGAGGGGATCCTCGTCTATGACCGCGAGATGCGCTGCCGGGTGTGGAACCGGAGCATGGAGGGGCTGACCAGACGGCCCGCCGGTGAGGTGCTGGGGAGGCTGGCTTACGACATCTTCCCCCACCTGCGGGAGCAGGGGATTGACGACCTGCACCGTCGCGCGCTGAATGGCGAAACAGTCAGCAGCCCCGACACGCCGGTCGTCACGGCATTCGGGGAGGTGGTCTGGATTTCAGGCACCTACGCGCCGCACCGCAACTCGAAGGGGGAGATCATTGGCATCATCGCGCTGATCCGCGACGTGACGGTGCGCAAACGCGCGCAGCAGGAGTTGGAGGAATTCACCGCGCGGCTCGAACGCAGCAACTACGAGTTGCAGCATTTCGCCAGCATCGCCTCGCATGACCTGCAGGAACCGTTGCGCAAGGTCCGCGCCTTCAGCGACCGGTTGCAGATGAAATACAGCAGGGCGCTCGGGCCCGACGGCCAGGATTACATCGAGCGGATGCAGAATGCGACTCACCGCATGCAGACGCTGATTGACGACCTGCTGGCTTTCTCGCGCGTGACGACCAGGGCCCAGCCGTTCATCCCGGTGGATCTCTCACAGGTGACCCGCGAGGTTCTCACCGATCTGGAGGTGCGCGTCGAGCAGAGCGGCGGGCGGATTGAAGTCGGTGACCTGCCGGTCGTCGAAGCCGACCCGCTGCAGATGCGGCAGCTGCTGCAGAACCTGATCGGCAACGCGCTCAAATTTCACCGCCCGAAAGTCCCGCCCGTCGTCACCCTGAGCGCCGAGCTGCTGCCCGCCCCGCAGGCCCCGCGCGAACAAATCTGCCGGCTGCTCGTCGCGGATAACGGCATCGGCTTCGACGAGAAGTATCTGGATCGGATCTTCGCCATTTTCCAGCGCCTGCACGGGCGGAGCGAGTACGAAGGCACGGGCGTCGGGCTGGCGATCTGCCGCAAAATCGTCGAACGGCACGGCGGCACTATCACGGCCAGGAGCCTGCCGAAACAGGGCGCGATCTTCATCATCACGCTGCCGGTCAGACAGACGGAGGCGCCCGGTGCCGACGAGGAGACTGGGGCAGCGGCGCGGCGCGCGGCCGGTCAATGACGGGCCGGTCAGGGAGGCGATTGCCGACCGACGGCCCCGTCTGACCACACGGGGGATCGGCGCGGGAGCAAAGTGATTTCAGCAGATAGCGCATGAGGCAACAGAGTTACAGAAAATCACTGATCATTGTCGCGCTGGCGATGCCACTGCTCATCTCAGGGGTCGCCGGGCAGCAGCCGTCTGCCTCGGCAGCCATCCTCCCGGTTGAAGTCAGTCGCGCGCCGGAGTTCTACCAGACGGGCTGGTTTTACTGCCTGTGCGGTGCGGCGTTGCTGCTCGTCGGGTACGCGATCTGCCGCCTGCAGATGCGGCAGTTGAAGGAGCGCGAACGGCGGCTGGCCGAGCGGGTCGCGGCCCACCGGCAGGAAGTGGAACAGGTCGAGCGGAAGTACCGGACCCTCTTCAACCAGATTGCCGACCCGGTGCTGATCTTCGACCGGGAAACGTATCGCATCCTTGATTTCAACGACGGCGTGATGCGCGTCTACGATTACTCGGCCGAAGAGTTGCGCGCGATGACTCCATTCGACCTGCACCCGGCCGAAGACCGCGCGCTCGTGGAACTGAGCATTGACATCAGGAACCTCGACCAGCCCTTCACCTACACCCACGTGAGCAAGTACGGGCGCCGGATTGCCGTCGAAGTCCTGACCAACGAGACGACCTATGAGGGCCGCCCGGCCTGGATAACCGTGGTGCGGGACGTGACCGAACGGAAGGAGGCGGAGGAGAAACTGCGTCTCAGCAATCAGCGCTTTGAGCTGGTCGCGAGCGGTTCCAATGACGGCATCTGGGACTGGAACATTCTGACCGATGAATTCTACCTCTCGCCGCGATTGAAAGAGCTGCTGGGTTACAGGGAGGAGGAGATCAAGGTCAGTACCTGGTCATCGCTCCTGCCGCCGGAAGATCAGGCGAGAGTGCAGGCCGCCGTGCAGGCGCACCTGAAGCACAAGACCCCTTACGACATCGAATTCAGGGTGCGCGCCAGAGACGGCTCTTACCGCTGGTTCCGGTCGCGCGGTCAGGCCGTCTGGGACGAGTACGGGACGGCGACCCGGATGGCCGGCTCGATCACCGACCTGACCGACCGCAAACAGGCAGAAGGGGAGTTGACCGATTACGCCACCAGACTCGCGCGCACCAACCAGGAGTGGCAGGATTTCGCCTTCATCGCCTCGCAGGATCTCCAGGAGCCGTTGCGCAAGGTGATCACCTTCGGCGAGCGGTTGAAGGTGGTCTGCCAGGAGACGCTGGGCGAGACTGGGCACGATTATCTGGAGCGGATGCAAAAGGCTTCGGCGCGGATGCAGCGGCTGATCAGCGACCTGACGGACTGGTCGGGTGTGACGATCCAGGCTCAGCCGTTCGCGCCGGTGGATTTGCTGCAGGTCACCCGCACCGTGCTGGCCGAGATGAAACTGCGGATTGAGCGCAACGACGGGCGGGTGGAGATCGGCGAGCTGCCACTCCTCGAAGCCGACCCGGCCCAGATGCGCCAACTGCTCGAACACCTGATCGAGAACGCGCTGAAGTTCTGCAAACCTGATGAGCCGCCCGTCGTCCAGATCAGCAGCCGGGCGAAGAAGCGGGACGAGCAGGGCCGGCCCGCGCTGTGGTGCATCGAAGTGAGCGACAACGGCATTGGCTTCGACGAAAAATATCTGGAGCGCATCTTCGGCGTCTTCCAGCGCCTGCACGGGCAGAATGAGTATGAGGGGACCGGGATCGGGCTGGCGCTGTGCCGTAAGATCGTCGAGCGGCACGGCGGCACGATCACCGCACGCAGCCAGCCCGGTCAGGGCGCCACATTCATCATCCTGCTGCCGGCCAGCCAGTCGGCCGCGGCTGAAAAGAGCGCGGCGGCGACAGTCAGTAAGTAGCCATCACCGTTAATTATTTTATTGAATTTTGGCCGGCCCCTCGCTATCTTTAACCCCGCTCTCCGGCCCCCTGAAACAACCTCCGCAAACAAAAAGCCTCGAACAAGCCAGCCCTGGATAATTATTGCGCTACTGTCTGGATGGGCAGCACATTCCAGTGATGACCCGGCCGGATGCTGCCCACAGGAGGAGATCACGGTACAGAGGCAGGGGCTCCAGGACAGTTCGCCTGAAGCCGGCTGACAGCGTCCGCCAGGTACCAGAGCATGCCGCGACCAACTGATCCATCATCCTCATTCGCCACCCTCATCAGTCAGGGCCGGCCGCTGCCTGAGATACGTAAGTCACGCCGGAGAAGTCCGGTGACTGGCGGCGTGGTTTGTCTGGCGCTGGTCATCGCCGCTTTTGTCGCAGCACGGGCCGCCGCAGCGGGAGAGAAACCTGACGAGTACCGGGTCAAAGCCGCCTTCATTGTGAACTTTGCCAGATTCGTCGAGTGGCCGAATGAAGCCTTTGCTGATGCCGGTTCGCCGATCATTGTCGGCGTGGTCGGGGATGATCCGTTTGATGGCGCGCTCGGGAAGGCCCTCAGTGGCCGGACGGCCCACGGCCGGAGTCTGGTCTGCCGGCGGGTGAAAGTCGGGCCGGAGATGAGAGCCTGTCACCTGCTCTTCATCAGCGCCTCGGAGCGGAAGCGCCTGAAGCAGCTCCTTGGCATGCTCAGGGAAACCAGTGTGCTGACGATCGGCGAGGTCGGTGAGTTTACGGAAAGCGGCGGCATCATCAACTTCCTGGTCGCCGACAACAGGGTCGGGTTCGAGGTCAATGTGGGGGCGGCCGAAGAGGCGCGCCTGAAGATCAGCTCGCGGGTGCTGCGGCTGGCCCGGGAGGTGACGGGCAGGGGAGGTGGCGATCCCAGATGAGCAGGTGGCGAAATCTCCCGATCAAACGGAAGCTGGTGCTGATGATGCTGCTCGTCAGTGGCCTCACCATGGTTCTGGCCTGCGCGGGGATCGTCATCCACGAACGTCAGCACGTCCGCGAGACGATGGAACATGACCTCGCGACGCTCGCGGAAATCATCGCGGCCAACAGCACCGCGGACCTCAGCTTTGACGACCCGAAGGCGACAAAGGAAACACTCGACTCGTTGAAGGACAAGCCGCACATCGTCTCGGCCTCCGTCTTCAGGCCGGACGGGGCGACCTTCGCCAGCTACCTGCGCGCGGGGGCGGCCGACCACCGCATGATGGAAAAACGGCCGGCCGGGATGATCGAGGGCAGCCGTTTTGATCATGACTCGCTGTGCCTCTACCGCCAGATCAGGTTCAGCGGCGAGACGCTCGGGACGGTCGCGCTCGAATCCGACCTGCGGGAACTCGACGGCCGGCTGATGGAATCGGTCCGGATCGTGTTCGTCCTGCTCGCCGGGGCTTCGCTGCTCGCCCTGCTGCTCGCCTCCAGACTCCAGCGCTTCATCTCCGAACCGATTCAGGCGCTGGCCGAAACGGCGAAGGAGGTTTCCGCCACGAAGAATTACCGGGTGCGGGTCGAGGCCGATTACGGGCGGGATGAGCTGGGGCTGCTCGTTGACGGCTTCAACGAGATGCTGGGTCAGATTCAGCAGCGCGAGGAAGCGCTCGAGCAGCGCAACCACGAACTGAAGGCGGAAAATCTCCAGCGCGGCCAGAGCGAGGCCGCGCTGCGCCAGAGCGAGGAACGCTATCGCGCGCTGGTCACGCAGAGTTCGGACGCGATCTGGCGGCTCGAGCTGGAGCCGCCCGTGCCGGTCAGCCTGCCCCCGGAGGAACAGATTGAATGGTGCTACCGCTGCGGGACGCTGGCCGAGTGCAATGACGTGAAGGCGCAAATGTCCGGCGCCGCGGACCCGGAAGAACTCGTCGGGACGCCCCTCGACAAACTGCTCAGGCGCGATGACGCGCGCAACATCCGGAACCTGCGGGTCTTCATCAAGGCGGGTTACCGGCTGGTGGACACCGAGTCGTTTGAAACCGACGGCGCGGGGAGACCCAGAAACATCCGCAATAACCTGATCGGCATCGTCGAAGACGACTCCCTGGTCAGAATCTGGATCAGGCAGCGGGACGTCACCGCGCGCCGGCGGGCCGAAGAGGCCGCGCGCGCCAGTGAAATCAGGTACCGCATGCTCTTCGATCAGATCGCCGACCCGATCGTCATCTTCGACAAGGTCACTCACTATTTCCTCGACTTCAACGCGAGCTTCCTGCGGATCTACGGGTACTCGGCCACTGAACTGCGGGCGATGACGCCGCTCGACCTGCACCCGCCGGAAGAGGTTGAAATGGTCGCCGGGATCATTGACCAGAAGAATACTGGTCAGCCCCTCTCCTTCACCCACCTGACCCGCGCCGGCGGGCGGATCGCGGTCGAATGTCTCGCCAGCGAAATTGAATACCAGGGCCGCCCGGCCTGGATCACCATCATCCGCGACATCACCGAGCGGAAAGAGGCCGAGGAGAAGCTGCTGGCTTTTACCGAGCAGCTGAAACGCAGCAACCGCGAGCTGGAAGATTTCGCCTTCGTCGCCTCGCACGATCTGCAGGAGCCGCTGCGCAAGGTGCAGGCCTTCGGCGACCGGCTGAAAGCGAAATACGGCGACACGCTTGGCGAGCAGGGGCGCGATTACCTCGGGCGCATGCAGAGCGCCGCGGAAAGGATGCAGAGGCTGATCAATGATCTGCTGACCTTCTCCCGCGTGACGACCAAGGCCCAGCCGTTCAGGCCGACTGACCTCGGGCAGATCACGCGCGACGTGCTGGCCGACCTGGAAGTCCGCCTCGAACAGACGGCCGGGCGCGTCCTCGTCGGCGAGCTGCCGGTGATTGACGCCGACCCGCTGCAGATGCGGCAGCTGCTGCAGAACCTGATCGGCAACGCGCTCAAATTTCACCAGCCCGGCGTGCCGCCAGTGATCAGAGTTGACGCGCTCGTGATCGAACGGCCTGAGCGACACCCCCCCGGTCATTTGCCCGGGCGCCGGGCCGCGGATCCGGATCGCGGGCAGTGGTGTGAACTAAGCGTGGCGGACAACGGGATCGGGTTCGACGAGAAATACCTCGACCGCATTTTCACGATCTTCCAGCGCCTGCAGGGGCGCGAGCAGTACGAAGGCACGGGCGTCGGGCTGGCCGTCTGTCGCAAGATCGCCGACCGCCACGGCGGCTTCATCACCGCGCAAAGCCAGCCGGGCCGGGGCGCAAAGTTCATCGTGGCTTTGCCGGTCAGACAGTCAGTGTCGGCGAATGAACAACAGGCGAAAGCCATGAGCCGCGAGCGATAAGCCTCGGGCATTGACGTCCGGCGGGCTGCCAGCCTGTCGGACAGTTTCAGAGGGGAGTGACCATGATAAATCAGGCGAGATCAATCACCATTCTGGTGGCAGACGATGATCCTGATGACCGGGTGCTGATCAGGGAGGCGCTGGAAGAAAGCCGTCTGGCAAACGACCTGCGCTTTGTCGAGGACGGGGAGGAATTGATGGATTACCTGTCCCACCAGGGCCGCTACGCCTCCCCTGGCGCCGCGCCGCGGCCGGGCCTGATCCTGCTCGACCTCAACATGCCGCGCAAGGACGGGAGGGAGGCGCTCAGGGAAATCAAGGGCGACCCGCGGCTGCGCTCAATCCCGATCGTGGTGTTGACCACTTCCAAGGCCGAAGAAGACATTTACCGAACCTACGATCTGGGAGTGAACTCCTTCATCACCAAGCCCGTGACCTTCGATTCATTCGTCGAACTGATCAGGATCCTCGGCCGGTACTGGTTCGAGATCGTTGAACTGCCCGCCGAAAACCTCAGGGAAAGTTATGGAATCATCCACCATGAAGGTACTGCTCATTGATGACGACGAAGACGATTATGTCGTCACCCGCGATCTGCTGGCGGAGATCAATGGCAGTGCTTACACGCTCGACTGGGCGCATTCTTATGACGAATCCATGGCGCGGATTCTGAGCGGCGATTACGACGTCTGTCTGATTGATTACCGGCTGGGCGCGCGCAACGGGCTGGAACTGCTGCGCGAGGCCGTCGCGCGCGGGTGCAAGCTGCCGCTCATCCTGCTGACCGGGCAGGGCAATCGGGAGGTGGACATCGCCGCGATGCAGGCCGGGGCAGCCGATTATCTGATTAAGGGGCACATGACCGCGTCGGTGCTGGAACGCTCGATCCGCTATGCCCTTTCCGCCGCGAAGACTGTCGAGGCGCTGCGCCAGAGCGAGGAACGTTACGTGCTGGCGGCCTCGGCGGCCAATGACGGCTTGTGGGACTGGAACCTGATCACCAACGAGGTCTATTTCGCGCCGCGTTGGAAAGACATGCTCGGATTCCGGGACCACGAAATCGGGGCCACGCCGGATGACTGGCTGGAGCGCGTCCATCCGGACGACCTCGCGCAGGTCAAAGCCGCCATCCACGCACATCTGGAGGGTCAGACGCCACAGTTTCAGATCGAATACCGCATGGCCCACTGCCAGGGTTACTGGGTCTGGGTGTTGTGTCGCGGGCTGGCCGTGCGCAACGCGGGCGGCAAGGCTTACCGGATGGCGGGATCGCAGACTGACATCACGGCGCGCAAAATGGCAGAAGACAAGCTGCGCCACGACGCGCACCACGACGCGCTGACCGACCTGCCGAACCGGGCCGTCTTCATTGACCGGCTGGGCCGTTCCGTCAGTCGCGCCAGGCGGCGTGATGATTACCTCTTTGCCGTCCTCTTCCTCGACATAGACCGTTTCAAGCTGGTCAACGACAGCGTCGGGCATTCGACCGGCGACCAGTTGCTGATCGCCGTGGCGCGCAGGCTCGACACCATGCTCCGCCCCGGCGATATGGTGGCGCGGCATGGCGGGGACGAATTCACGATCCTGCTCGATCACCTGAAAGCCCCCGGCGACGCCGCAGTGGTGGCCGACCGGATCCACAAGCACTTGTCGGGCCCGTTTGATATCAACGGCCAGGAAGTGGTGATTGACGTGAGCATCGGAATCGCGCTCAGCTCCACCTCCTGCGAGAATTCGGAACAGATGCTGCGCGACGCCGACATCGCGATGTATCGCGCCAAGTCGAAGGGCCGGGGCCAGTATGAAATCTTCAACCCCGGGATGCACCAGGACGTGGTTTCCACGCTGCAGATGGAATCGGATCTGCGCAACGCGCTCAAGCGCGATGAATTCCGCGTGCATTACCAGCCGATCCTCTCGTTTGAGACCGGGCGCATCAGCGGCTTCGAGGCACTGATCCGCTGGCAGCACCCGCGCCGCGGTCTGGTCCAGCCCGGTGAATTCATCCCGCTGGTTGAAGAGAACGGCATGATTCATCAGATCGGCTGGTGGATTCTGCACGAGTCGTGCCGCCAGATGAACATCTGGCATAAACAGTTCGTGACCGACCCGCCGCTCGTCATCAGCGTCAACCTGTCCACCCGGCAGTTTTCGCAGCCCGACCTGATTGACCAGATCAGAGGCGTGCTGGAGGAGACGGGCCTCACGCCGGACGGGCTGCGCATCGAGATCACCGAAAGCGCCGTGATGGTGAATGCCGACGCCGCGACGGAGATGCTCTGCCAGGTCAAGGATCTCGGCGTGCAGCTGTCAATTGATGATTTCGGCATCGGCTATTCGTCACTCAATTACCTGCACCGCTTCCCGATTGACATGCTGAAGGTTGACCGCTCCTTCGTCAGCCGCATGGACATTCAGGCCGAGAACGTGGAGATCGTCAAAACCATCATCACGCTGGCACACAACCTCGGGATGAAGGTCGTGGCCGAAGGAATCGAGACGGCCGCTCAGGTCAGAATGCTGCGGGAACTCTGTTGCGAATACGGGCAGGGATACTTCCTCGCCAGGCCGCTCGAGAGTGAAGCGGCGGCGACGCTGATTTCGGCGGAGCCTTACCGGAACGGGAAGTCCGGGCTGAATGAAAGCATGCTGTACGCGATGACACACGGCTGAGGTTGAGGGGATTCAGGCTGCCGGTCCCCCTGTCATGATCACTTCCGACTGTCTTCAATCAGCGCTTTCACGAGTCCCTTCGACGTGTGTTCCTCGGGCTGCACATGAACCTGCAGCCCATGCACCTGCGCCGATTCGGCCGTCACCGGGCCGATGCAGGCGACGCGGGTCTGCGGGAACCATTTGGAAAGGTTGTCAGTCTCAAGCAGAGTCGCGAGGTTGGCGACTGTGGACGGGCTGGTGAAGATGATGTAATCCGCCGGCCTGCTGGTCAGCATCGCAATGATCTCGCCGCTTTTTTCCGGCAGCACGGTCTGGTAGGCCTCGACGACGTCCACGCTGACGCCGAGGTCGGTCAGGGCCGGGCGGATCACGTCGCGTGTCGTGCGCGAAGCAGGCAACAGCATGCGTGAGCCCTTCAGGTCGTGATCCACGCCGTAGCGTTTGATGAAGGCTTCGACCAGACTGTCGGCCGTAAAACGCGTCGGCATCAGGTCAATCCGCAGCCCTTCATCAATCAGTTTTTCGGCGGTCTTTTTCCCGACCGCGCAAATCCTGAGCGCCGATAATTCGGCCCGGTCACGCTCCAGTTCATCCATCCGCCGCAGAAAATACTCAACACCATTGGTGCTGGTGAACGCCAGCCAGTGATACTCGGCGAGCCTGCCGAGCGCGCGATCCAGCGAGCGCCAGTCCGACGGGTCACGAATTTCAATCGTCGGGCAGGGGATGATTTCCCCGCCGTGACTGCTGAGCTGGCGCATCAGTTCGCCCGCCTGTCTGGCCGCGCGCGTGATAATGATGCGACGACCGGCCAGTGAAGAGTCCGGCTCCGGTTCAGCGGGGGCGGCAATGACCGACAGCTCCAGCTCCGGGACCTGTCCCAGATCAGGTTCCGTCATCATCTCCGGTCGCGACCCGTCAGCCGCTGCGGTTTCGATCTCCCCGAGTTCAGCGTCTGCAATCGGCGGTGCAATGGCGGGCCCGGGTGGGTCATCACCCGGCGCTTCAATCGGCGAAGCGACTGGCCCCGCCGGTTCGGATTTCGTCCCGGCATGAATGTCCGGTTCCGCCGGCCTGATCACTTTGTCCAGAATCTTCTTCGCGCCGGCTGCGAGCATTCTTTCTGCCAGCAGTTCGCCGAGCCCTTCACTCCGGTATGGGGAGCCGATGATCTTATCGTAAATCGTCTCATGTCCGTCGGGATCGGCCACGAGCGCTTCCAGCGTAAACGATCCTTCGCCGTTCTCCCCCTCAACTGCTTCCAGATGGCCATAAGCCGCAATCGGCACCGCGCAACCGCCGCCGAGGCCGCGCAGCAACGCGCGTTCCCCTTGAGTGGCGTTGCGCGTCGGCCAGTGGTTGAGGCCTTCGATCAGGAAGTTCGTCCTCCCGTCTCCGACCCGGGCCTCGATGCCGAGCGCGCCCTGACCGACCGCGGGCAGCAGCGTGGTGGTCGGAATCCGCTCGGTAATCTGATCAGCAAAGCCGAGCCTGACCAGTCCGGCTGAAGCCAGAATGATCGCGTCATAATTGCCCTGATTGAGCTTCTTCAGTCGCGTCTCGACGTTGCCGCGCAGTTCGATAATTTGCAGATCGGCGCGCAATCCGCGCAGTTGCGCGGCCCGGCGCAGACTGCTCGTCCCGACGCGCGCGCCGACGGGAAGTTCCGTAAGGGTGCTGACTTGGCTGGCAAGTCTGCTGCTCACGATCAGCGCGTCGCGCACGTCTTCGCGTTCAGTGATGGCGGAGACGTGCAATCCTTCAGGCAGCGTGGTCGGCAGATCCTTGAGGCTGTGGACGGCAAGATCTATGCGGGCCTCAAGCAGCGCGTCCTCAATCTCTTTGGTGAACACGCCCTTGCCGCCGATCCGGGCCAGTGAGGCTTCGGTCAGCTTGTCGCCGGTGGTTTTGATGATTTCGATTTCGATGGTTAGCTCGGGGTGAAGCCGTTCGAGCGCTGTTTTGATCAGGTTTGCCTGCCACAGCGCCAGCCTGCTTCCGCGAGAGCCGATGATCAGGTTGGGCATGAGTTATCAATCTTACGAGTGTCTTCGGAAGTCCGCCTGAAGCTTAACAAACAGCCCGGCAGTCTGTGAAGTCCGGGCGTCCCCGGGAGCCTTCCAGACTTTCTCTTCTTTCGCTATAGTTGCTCGCGTCATGATTGTATTACCAGGGATTTCAGTCTGCGAGATCACATTTTCAGCCCGGAACAAACATCAGGAACTGAATGCTGCCCACACAAACCAGCGCCGCTGATTACGTCAGTCAGGTTGTCGCACACATTCGCCAGGAAGTCCACAAAGTCATCGTCGGTCAGGATGAGATCATTGACCAGATTCTGATCTGCCTGTTCGCCGAAGGCCACGCGCTGATCGAAGGCGTCCCCGGCACCGCCAAGACCCTCATGGTCAAAACCATCGCGCGGATCATCGGCGCGGCTTTCAATCGCATCCAGTTCACGCCCGACCTGATGCCCTCGGACATCACCGGCACGAATGTTTTCAACCTGAACACCTCGCAGTTCACGCTGCGCCACGGCCCGATCTTCACCGACATCCTGCTGGGGGATGAGATCAACCGCACCCCACCGAAGACTCAGGCGGCGCTGCTTGAGGCGATGGAGGAACGGCAGGTGACGATTGATGGCGAAAGCCATCCGCTCTCGCCGCTTTTTCTGGTGCTGGCGACGGAAAACCCGATCGAGTACGAAGGCACATACCCGCTGCCCGAGGCCCAGCTTGACCGCTTCCTGCTCAAGATTCTGATCTCGTACCCGACCGTCGAACAGGAACGTCAGGTGGTCGCCAACTGGCAGGCCGGTTTCAGCTCGCGCAAGCTCGATGCTGTGAACCTCGCGCCGGTTGACGACCCGGCGATGATCCCCGAATGTCGTGCCTTCGTGCGCCGCGTCAACGTTGAAATCGGCGTGCAGAATTACCTGGTTGAAATCGTCCGTCGCACCAGAGAACATCCGAGTTTATTGTGGGGGGCCAGCCCGCGCGCTTCGGTCGCGTTGCTGATGGCGGGCAAGGCGCTCGCGGCGATGCGCGGCCGCGATTTCGCCACCCCCGACGACGTGCGCGATGTGGTTCACCCCGCCTTGCGTCACCGCATTCTGCCGCGATCCGAGGCCGAGATTGAAGGCATCACGCCGGAACTGGTGCTGGACGAAATTCTTGCTTCAGTCGAAGTGCCGAGGTGAGTTTTCGGCGTGATCTGGTATCCCGGCTCTCAATGAGTTTCCGCCGCATCGTCGCTATGGTTTTCACCAGACGCTTCTACTTCCTGCTCGCGCTCGGCGTGATCCCGCTACTCACTGCCTGGGCATGGCACGGGACGAGGTGGCTCGTGCTGCTTTACAACGCCGTGTTACTCGCGGCGGCGTGGCTCGATTATTTTCAGGCCGCGGACCTTGCGGGCGTCCGGGTGAAGCGACTGCTGACGAAGCGCTTTATGATCGGCGCTGAAAACGACGTGCAGATTTCAGTGATCAATCGCGCGCCGCGCAAAGTCACTTTCACGATCAGGGATGAATACCCGCCCGAACTCGAATTGCGCGGCCCGCGCAGCCTCAACGCCACTCCCAGACGCAACGAAATCATTGTCGGCTATCGTCTGTTTGCCGCGGCGCGGGGCGATTACAACTTCGGCGACATAGTGCTGCGCTGGCCCGCACCCTGGAATCTGGTCGTCAGGCAGTTGCGCGTCCCCGCCGCTGCCACCGTCAAGGTTTATCCCAACATCAACGAGGCAAAGAAGCACGAACTCTTTGCCCACCGCAATCGGCTGCTCCAGGCCGGGTTGCGTCGCACGGCCTTTCGCGGCCAGGGCAGGGAATTCGAGAGCCTGCGCGATTACGTGCGCGGCGATGAACTGCGGCACATTTCGTGGACGGCGACCGCGCGACGGGGCAAGCTGGTGACGCGGCAGTATCAGATCGAACGCAATCAGAGCATAGTCGTAATGCTCGACGCCGGGCGGCTGATGACTTCGCGCATCGAGCAGTTGTCGAAACTTGATCACGCAATCAACGCGGCACTCTCAATCGGCTACGTGGCGACGCAGGGCGGCGACAACATCGGGCTGCTGGCATTTACGCGACAGGTCAGCACCTGGCTTCCCCCGAAACGAGGCCATGCGCAGATGAACGCGATTCTCGAAGCGCTCTATAACATCAAGCCGCAAATGATCGAACCGTCGTATGCGCGGGCCTTTCAGTATTTCCAGCAGAACTGCAAACGAAGGTCGCTGGTAATTATCCTGACCGACCTGGTTGATCGTGACGCTTCGGCGGAACTGCTGGCGCATACGGCGACGCTGCTGCCGCGCCATCTGCCTCTGATCGTCACAATCGGGGATAAGGATTTACGCTCACTGGTCGCTCAGGTCCCGCGCGAGGTGGCGGACGTCTACAAACAGAGTGTGGCTGAAGAGTTGTTGCAGCAACGCGAAGAAGCACTGGCCCGGATCACGGAACTGGGCGGGCTGGCGCTGGACGTTCCGGCGGGGCAACTGGCATTCCAACTGGTGAATAAATATCTTGAGGTGAAAGAGCGCGGACTGTTGTAAGAGGAATCCGGATTCCTCTTCCTCTGGTTACCTCCAAGAAGAATGGCTGGGAATTTTAATGTCTCCGACTTGGAAAGTCAGATTAATTCGCCGGTGACCGATTGAGACGCCAACGGCTCCCGAAATGTCAGAATCAGCAACAATTACACAGGGCAATCGGTAATTTATAGACACTAAAATGTGCCGGATTGTGGTATACTTCCGAAGCAATTACTCTTTGAATGGAGGATGTGAAGAGTGTCATTCAGGTTGGGAAGCAAAGTTATTTACCCCAGGATTGGGATCTGCAAGGTTGATGGAGTTATCGAGCAACGAATCGGAGATACCTCGGTCAAGTTATACTCGCTCAAGCCTTTGGCAAGAGAAAGTACGATTTTTGTCCCGGTCAGTAAAGCCGAAGAGGTTGGAGTCAGGAAACTAATAGATCGTGAGGAAATCCCCAAATTGTTGCGTTTCCTTGGGAAAGATGTCGAAGTTGCCAGCGATCACCGGAAGCGGAGCGCCCGCAACGCCGAAAGCATAGCTTCGGGCGAGATTTTCAAGGTTGCGGATTCACTCAAAGCTATGACCAAACTCGGTCGCGGCAAAAACCTCTCGCCGGAGGAGCAGCAGGCACTATCACGCGCCCGCCAGCTTCTGGTGGATGAAATATCTCATGTCACCAGACTCTCAATGGAAGAGGTTGATGAGATGATTGATAATGCGCTTGCGGGTAAGCGGACACGTAACCGGAAAGTCGCTGCCTAGCATTAGTAATTAGTGCAGCTGAAAACTGCTGAACTGAAAAAGCCGCGTTGGCAAACGAAGTGTTTTGCCGGGCGGCTTTTTCAGTTCTCTGACAGGTAAGAATCATGCTGGTCGGAAGATTTTTTCAGATCGACAGTTTATTTTCCCTGGCATCAGGACAGCTGGCAATTACTTACTTTCCGCATTCTCATTTCACAGACACAACAAAGTGCCTCTTGGCTCAAGCCTCAGTCAGCAGACTTCAATCTGATATTCTGATACAGCATATCCGTAATTATCCTGATCAAAGCACAAGATAATGTATTACTCACCTCTGTTCTGGTCAATTTCACTTAACTTTCCTGATGCAGTCGAGATCTGGGGACACAGATGAGCCAGAGCTTTAAGTTTCATCTGTGAAACTATTGAAAATAAATACTTTACAGGGTTACATTCCCGTGTTACTCTGCCGCCCGCCTTAAGCAGTTTCTTACATAGATTAGAAATCCTCGCGCAATCTTCTTCTGGCATTGCGTGCAGAACACTTTATGAAAATCACCTTCGGAACATCAGGTTGGAGGGCGATTATTGCCGATCAGTTCACTTATACCAATGTGCGTCTGGTGACGCGCGCGATTGCGGATGTGCTGGCGGCAGAATCCGGAGGCGGGAGACTGGTGGTTGGTTATGACACTCGCTTCCTGAGTGAGAACTTCGCGTCCGAGTGCGCAGCGGAGATGGCGCAACAGGGCTATGAAAGTCACCTGACGACGCGTGACACTCCGACCCCGGTGATTTCTTACGCGATTCGCTCACTGAAAGCGCGTGGAGGGATCAATTTCACTGCCAGCCACAATCCGCCGCAGTACAACGGCATGAAATTCTCGACGGCTGACGGTGCGCCCGCATTGCCGGAAGCCACAGGGAAGATTGAGCAGAGGATTGCCGAGTTGCAGGCCGGACGGGGGCAGAATGCTTCAGCCGCGGGCAGGGCTGAAGTCCATGCGCTTGATCCTCGCGAAGCTTATCTGAAGGATCTGGCTGGAAAGATCCATTTTTCTCACATTGCGTCAGCAAAGCTGAGGCTGGCTTACGACCCACTGTGGGGGACCGGGCGCGGCTACCTTGATGAAGTGCTGCGCCGGCACGGCTGTGAAGTCGAAGTCGTTCACGATTATCGCGACGTCCTGTTTGGCGGTCACAGCCCCGAACCTTCGGAGAAGAATCTCAGCGAGATGCGTGCGCTGGTGCTGGAAAAGAGACTCGCGCTCGGCTTGTCAACCGACGGGGATGCGGATCGCTTCGGATTCATTGATCGTGACGGCGCGTTTGTTTCGGCCAATCACGTGCTGGCGCTGCTGGTTGATTACCTGTGCGAGACGCGTTCTGACTGGCCCGGCGGCATTGCCCGCAGTGTGGCGACCACGCACCTGCTCGACCGCGTGGCCAAACGTTACGGGCGCGAAGTTTTCGAAACACCCGTCGGCTTCAAGTTCATCGGCGAACTGGTCAATGAGGACAAGATCCTGCTCGGCGGGGAAGAGAGCGCGGGGCTGACGATCAAAGGACATTTCCCGGAAAAAGACGGAATTATTGCCTGCCTTCTGGTGACAGAGATGGTGGCGGCGAGGGGCGCGAGCCTCGGTGAGATGCTCACTGAACTCTTCAAAAAAGATGGCGAGCTTTACAGCGAGCGCGTTGGGATCAAACTGACGCCGGAAGTGAAGGCGCGATTGCAGGCACGTCTGGCGGCTGATGCCCCGGACAAGATCGGCGAACGACGCGTCGCGAGCGTCAATCGTACGGACGGCGTGAAATACATTTTCGATGATGGTTCCTGGCTGCTGCTGAGGATGTCCGGCACCGAGCCCGTGGTCCGGTGCTACGCAGAAACGACTTCAAAAAAAGATATGGAGGTGTTGCTTGAAACAGGTCGCCAATTCGTACTCGGCTAAAATCAACTATGGACAGATTGCCGCTACTGGTGAGGCCTCGCGGGCGTGGGTCAGGGCGCTCCGGATGCCGAACTGGGTGTGGCTGATGATGATCTTTCTGGCCGCCGCGGCGCTGGCGCTGACGACGATTGCGCGCGAGCGCACTCAGTTGCAGGGGGCCCGCACTTCACACGCGCGGACTGAGCAGCGGCTGACGCAAGCTCAGGCTGAGACCGAAAAGCTCAGGGCGAAAGTCAAAAGCGCCAGAAACGACCCGCGCGTTTCTGAAAACGCCGCGCAGGATCGGCTCAATTATGTGCGCCCCAACGAGATTGTCGTCCCGATTCGCTGACTCGGAGGTGCTTCTTTCCCGGTTTTCCCCGTTCGGCTGAAAAAATCTCATCTCGCGGGCGCGGTTCCTCACCGCACATCAAACCTCACCAGGCTCCCCTCAAAACGGATCATCCTGGTCGGTGTCAGATTCAGACAGTCCGAGGTAATCGGTCAGCAGCATTCCGGTGCGCTCTTCAAATCGCCCGACGAGTGACTGCATCTGCCCGGCAGTTTCATCCAGCAGAATGCGCTCCACCCGCCGCAGTGGGAAGAACGCGCTGGCCGGGTAAATTCCCTCTTCGCCGCGCAGGATCGTGTGCAACAGGTCTTCGTAGCTGTTGAGGTCAATGCCGCGCATGAAAACCCCGGCGGCATTGATCTCCTCGACCACGCCCCAGAACTTTTCCCTCGGCTCGGTCAGGCTGACGATGACGCAGGCCCCCGGTTCGATCTTCATAAAACAGCAGTCAGCGGCCAGTGGCCGGCGGTCAGTGAAGAGAGTTGATCCCTCCACTGACTGCCGTCTTACCTACTTCAACTTGAAATTCACCGAGGCGCTGGTGTTTTCCCACTCCAGCTTCAGCACGCCGCCCGTGTCAGAGGATTTCACCAGCGAGATCGTGAACTGCTCGACCGGCGAAGGGCTCTGCTTCACGTCCATGTCAATCCGCGCCAGATCCTGACTTTGATCATACTCCGTGCCCCACTGGCCGGTCTGCTTGTTGATGATCAGTTTCCAGCTTTTCTCCGACGGCAGAGTGTAGACCGTGTAGGAACCCGCCGGCACAGTCACGTTCCCAATCACCAGATCGGCCTCAGTCGTCAGACTGGTGGCTTCATTAGCTCCGGTGCGCCAGACCTGATTCCAGGGCACGAGTTTGCCCATAATGGTGCGCCCGCGCATCGAAGGGCGGCTGTATTTGATACTGATCTTTTTGCCGTTCAGGGCCAGTTCAGTCGAACCGGGCGGGCTGAGTGGCTGCTGTTTTGGCGTTGAAGCTGTACTCGGTGCGGGAGTTGTTTCAGGCACTGAAGTCGTAGCTTTACCGGTGCTGCAGGCGGCGGCCGAAAGTGACAGCAGGATGTACAGGGCCGCAGCCTTACGGTGGCAATAAAGGGTCATTGCAATGTCTCCTTAGAATTTCACTTGTCAGTGATAAGTTGATGAGAGGTAATTTGTACCACAAAGCAGCCTGAACGAGAAATCGTGCGGCCAGGTTCCCGGTTCCGCAATCACGCCTTTGCTCTCGCACCCGGTCACTCGCTACAATCCCCGTATGTCTACCAAAGCTCCGCGCACCGTTTATGTCTGTCAGAAATGCGGCGGCCAGTCGCGCAAGTGGCTGGGCAAATGCCCTGACTGCGGCGAGTGGAATTCGTTCGTTGAAGAGCGCGAACGAGCCATGCCCAAAGCCGCGGGTGGCGCGGGCGGCCTTTCACGCGGCGGGTTGCGGTTGAATGAGAGCCGACCTGTTCCCTTCCATGAAATCGAAACCCAGAGCGACGTACGCGACGTGACGGGCATCACGGAATTCGACCGCGTGCTGGGCGGCGGCATCGTGCCGGGGTCGCTCGTGCTGATCGGCGGCGAGCCCGGGATCGGCAAATCAACACTGATGTCAATGGTGGCCGATAAGGTCAGCACGCTTTACGGGAACGTCCTCTACGTCTCAGGCGAAGAGAGCGAGCGCCAGATCAAGCTGCGCGGCGAACGCCTTGGCATCAACCCGCAGGGGCTGTTCCTGCTCGCCGAGACGAACCTTGAACGCATCTTTGACGAGATCAACCGCCTCCAGCCGCGCGCGATCATCATTGATTCGGTCCAGACCGTTTACTCCGAAAAGCTCGAAAGCGCGCCCGGCTCGGTCTCGCAGGTTCGCGAAGCCGCCGGGCAGTTTTTACTGCTCGCCAAAAATTTCACCGTGCCTGTTTTCCTGATCGGCCACGTCACTAAGGAAGGGATGATCGCCGGGCCGAAGGCGCTCGAACACATCGTGGACACAGTACTCTATTTTGAAGGCGAACGTCATCACAATCACCGGATCATTCGCGCCGCCAAGAACCGCTTCGGCGCGGCCAATGAACTCGGCGTGTTTGAAATGACCGGACATGGCCTGATCGGGGTGCCGAACCCTTCGGAAGTTTTCCTGAGCGAACGGCCCATCGGCGTGTCCGGCTCCGCCGTCGTTGCGGCGATGGAAGGCACGCGCCCGATGCTCGTGGAAATTCAGGCGCTGGTCAGTTCGTCGAAGTTCGGCACCGGCAGGCGCACGACGCAGGGCGTGGAAGTCAGCCGCGTCGCGCTACTGGTCGCGATGCTCGAAAAACGCGTCGGCTTCCATCTGTCGGGCGACGACATTTTCGTCAATCTGGTCGGCGGCATCACGCTCGATGAGCCGGCGGCGGATTTAGGCATCGTTGCCGCCATCGCCTCCAGCTTTCGCAACATTCCGATCAACGAACACACTATCGTCTTTGGCGAAGTCGGGCTGGCTGGGGAAGTGCGCGCCACCACCCAGGCCGGCATCCGGCTGCGCGAAATTGCGCACATGGGCTTCAGGCGCGTGATCATGCCGCAGAACAATCTGGCCGGGGTCGAGGCTGATGACCGTCTGGAAATTATCGGCGTCCGCTCGGTCGTGGACGCCTTGGAGGCGCTCTTCTGAGTATCTGGCAGCGGTACTGAATTCAGGTGCGCCCTTTTTTGTGGCGGTACAAAATCTGGATTCAGAAATCCCCAGCCCTATACTGGCTTCAACATTGCGTGCTACAATCCGCCCGTCCTGAGAAACGCTTTATAACTCTATCTGACAAATCGAATTCCTTTAGCTTTGCCGATGATTTTCCATAACCCCAATTTATATTGGTCATACCACATGAAACCGAGGTTTTATGGGAGCAAATCTTATTCTGATCCGGCTGGTTTTCACGCTGCTTTTACTTCTCGCGGGCTTTCTGATCAAACCGATACCGGAAGTGATGGGGTTACCATCGCCTTACATTTCCGCCATCGCCGCCCTGATCATTGCCGTTGGCATTATCTTCTTTGAGACTCGCGTCCGGGAGGCCTCACTCAAAACACTGATCGGCGCGGCCATCGGCTCGACGCTCGGCATCATCGGGGCATCGCTGATCGGTTTTCTGATCACCGCCCAGCAATGGAACGGCCCGCTCGAATCCTTCATCACGGTCGTGTTAATGGCCTTCATGGCTTACGTCGGCCTGCTGGTCGGCGCGGCCAAGGGCGACTATCTTGACCTGTCAGTCCTCGGCGGCCTGCTCAAGGATCGCGGCACGAAGCTTCAGTTCAAGATCCTCGATACCAGTGTCATCATTGACGGACGCGTCGCCGACATTGCCGAAACGGGTTTCCTGGGCGGCACGATCCTCGTCCCGCAATTCGTCCTGCGCGAGTTGCAGCAGATTGCCGACTCGTCCGATTCGGCCAAGCGCAACCGCGGGCGGCGCGGTCTGGACATCCTGCAACGCATCCAGAAAATTACGGGTCTCGATGTGCAGATCACCGAAACCGACTTCCCGAACGTCCGCGAAGTTGACCTGAAGCTGATCGAACTGGGCAAGCAGTTGCAGGCCCCGATTGTCACGAACGATTTCAACCTGAACAAAGTCGCCCACCTGCGCGGCGTTGAGGTGCTGAATATCAACGAACTGGCGAATGCGCTGAAGCCCGTCGTCCTGCCCGGCGAAATCATGCGCGTCTTCATCCTCAAGGAGGGCAAAGAATACAACCAGGGCGTCGCCTATCTCGATGACGGCACGATGGTCGTGGTGGATAATGCCCGCCGCCTGATCGGCAAAAACGTTGATATGGTTGTGACGAGCGTGCTGCAGACGACCGCGGGCAAGATGATCTTCGGGCGCGCCGAGGAGAATCAGAAGCCCGACCCGCGCGAGAATCGCGGCGATCACCGCGACTACCGCCCTCCGCGCCCGTCGCCCTCGACCGTCGAGTCCTGAACTGAAGCGGAAAGTAGAAAGTAGAAAGTGAAAAGCGAGAGTGGCTTTCGCCAGCCGTCCTGCTTTCCACTTTCTACTTTTCACTTTTCACTTTTCACTTTCCATGAATCTTGCCATCATTCCCGCCGCAGGCAGTGGCACGCGGATCGGCGGGCCGATTCCGAAACAATTCATCGAAATCGCCGGGGCGCCGATTCTGGCTCACACGATCCGCCGTTTTTACGAGTGCCCGGACATTCACGCGATAGCGGTCGCGCTGCCTGCCGATAAAGTCGCAGAGTTCCGCGACCGGGATGCGTCGGTTGGGTTATTCAAGCCTGTAATCTACGTGAGCGGCGGACAGGAGCGCAGCGATTCAATTCTCAACGCGCTCGACGCGGCTGCGGGGCTGAGGCCGGAGATCGTCGCGGTTCACGACGCCGTCCGGCCTTTCGTCACGCCCGCGCAGATTGCCGCCGTGATCGCCGGGGCGAAGGAAACCGGGGCCGCGATTCTGGCGCTGCCCGCGACCGACACGATCAAGGAGGTCGAAGACGGGGTGATCGTTCGCACGCTCGACCGCCGCCGCATTTACCGGGCGCAGACGCCGCAGGCTTTTGGTTATGAACTGTTACGCCGGGCGAATGAGGAGGCACGCGCCGCCGGGTTGCCTTCGGCGATGCTGACCGATGATTCGTTGCTGGTCGAACGCCTCGGGCACGCTGTCGCCGTCGTCGAAGGCTCTGCGAGCAACATCAAGATCACGACGCCGGAAGATTTGCTGCTGGCGCAAAAAATGTTTGAGGAAGAATGACGTCAAACATCGCAGGTTGGTGATGACCGGGAGAGAGAACAATTCGCAAAGAGATGCTTCCCCGGCAGCTGTTCACCCGGCGTCTTTCCGAATCGGTCTGGGTCATGACATTCACCGCCTGGTCGAAGGCCGCAGGCTGATCCTCGGCGGGGTCGAAATCCCTTTCGACAAAGGGTTGCTTGGCCATTCGGACGCTGACAGCCTGAGCCACGCGATCACCGACGCGCTGCTCGGCGCAGCCGGTCTGGGCGACATTGGCACTCACTTTTCGGACAAAGATCCGCGCTGGGCCGGCGCAGACAGCATGGTTTTTCTGCGTGGCGCGTGTGAACTGCTGGCTGAAAATGGCTGGGGCGTTGTGAACGTTGACGCGACGATTATGGCCGAACGACCGAAGATGATGCCCCACATCGCGGCAATAAAAACGAGGCTGGCCGAAGCGCTGAAGATTGACCCGTCGCAAATCAACATCAAAGCAAAAACAAATGAAGGACTGGATGCAGTCGGACGCGGGGAGGCGATTGCTGCTCAGGCCGTCGTCCTGATTACGAAAAGGTGAGCGGGAAAACAGTGACCTCATGATGTTCGATATAATTGCCTTTGATGCCGACGACACGCTCTGGCACAACGAGTCGCTCTTTACCGAGACCAAGCGGAAATTCAGTGGCATCCTGGCGAATTATCACAGCCCGGAATGGATCGAGAGCCGGCTGGACGCCACTGAGATTCGCAACCTCGAACGGTACGGTTACGGCATCAAGTCGTTCACGCTCTCGATGATCGAGACGGCGATTGAGCTGACCGAGGGCCGCGTCACGGGCGCGGAGATTCATCAGATCATCGGCTTTGCCTGGGAGATGCTCAAGGCCCCGATGCGGATTCTGGATGGCGTGCAGGAGACGGTCGCGAGACTGGCGGAATCCTGTCGCCTCATGGTCATTACCAAAGGCGACCTGTTCGAGCAGGAGGCCAAGGTCGCGCGCTCGGGGCTGGGTGATCATTTCAGCCACATCGAGATCGTCTCCGAAAAAAATCAGCGCGCCTACGAAGCCATCGTCGCCAGGCATCAGGTCAGTCCCGAGCGTTTCCTGATGGTCGGCAATTCGATCAAGTCAGACATCCTGCCGGTGCTGGCGATGGGCGGGCGGGCGGTTTACATCCCGTACGAGACCACCTGGTTTCATGAGACGGTGCCTGATTCGGAGCTTGAGCAGAAAGAGTTCGTCGAACTCCGACATATCCGCCTGCTGCCTGATTTGCTGGATGACTTGGCCGCAGAGTCAGGCGAATAAACTTCAGCATTATGCGACCACAGGATTTGATCGAGAAAAAACGTGACCGCCGCGAACTGACGCACGATGAGATCGCCTTTCTCATCCGCGGCTACACGCGCGATGAGATCCCCGATTACCAGATGGCCGCGTGGCTGATGGCGGTGTTCCTGAACGGCATGACCGCCGCCGAAACCCGTGCGCTGGTCGAAGAGATGCTGCATTCCGGCGAGGTGATTTCATTCCCTGAAATCCCCGAAGCGAAAGTTGACAAGCATTCAACCGGAGGCGTCGGGGACAAGACCTCGCTCGTGATTGCGCCGGTGGCCGCCGCTTGCGGCGTCGCCGTGCCGATGATTTCGGGCCGCGCGCTCGCGCACACGGGCGGCACGCTCGACAAACTCGAAGCCATCCCCGGATTCCGCACGAACCTTTCGCTCGATGAGTTTCGCTCGGTGCTTAAAAAATGCGGTCTGGCTTTGATCGGGCAGACCAGAGAGATCGCGCCGGCGGACAGAAAGCTCTATGCCCTGCGCGACCTGACGGCGACCGTGCCGTGCAAGCCGCTGATCACAGCTTCGATCATGTCGAAGAAGATGGCCGAAGGGATTGACGGTCTGGTGCTGGATGTCAAAACTGGCAACGGCGCTTTTATGCGCGAGCTTGATGACGCGAAGGAACTGGCCGGGATGCTGTCGGACGTCGGGCGGGCGATGGGCAAGCGTATGGTCGCCCTGATCACCGATATGAACCAGCCGCTCGGGAGCAGGGTCGGCAACGCGGTTGAGACGGTCGAGGCGATTGAGACTCTGCGCGGCAACTTGACAGGCGATTTTGCCACGCTTTGCATTGAGCTTGCCGCACAAATGCTGATCACAGGCGGCGTGACGCACGACCTGGAAGCTGCTCGCACGCAGTCGCGCAGCGCGATCACATCAGGCGCTGCGCTCGAACGCTTCCGCCTCTGTATCGAAGCGCAGGGAGGTGACCCGCGCGTCTGTGATGACGTGAAGCGGCTGCCGCAGGCGGGCAGGGAACAGGTCGTCGCGTCAGACCGCGAGGGTTTCGTCACGCGCATTGAGACTGATGAGATCGGTCGCATCGTGATGGACTGGGGCGGCGGCAGAAAGCGTCTGGAAGACATGATTGATCACGCCGTCGGGTTGCGCCTGCGCGCCAGACTCGGTGACCGCGTGAAGGCTGGCGACCCGCTGGTGACCGCATACTATAATGACGACTCGAAGTTCGGAGAGATGCAGGGTCGCATCCGCGCCGCTTATCGGATTGAAGCGCGCGCGCCGAAGCCTGAGCCATTGATTAAAGCCGTCATCTGAGCAGTTACAGTACCGCGAGCGCAAGCGAGCGGTTATCTCTCAACGACTCAATTCAATCGGGGGAACAGCGATGATGAAAGCCCTGTCTTCACTGCCCATCGCTCTGCCTTACAACGTCCGCTTCCTGACAGTCGTAGTACTGATCATTCTGCTTCCGCTCGCGGGCTGCACCACTCGCCCGCCCGCCGCCGAAGCCGCCGGCAAAATCAAGGTCGGCATCGTCTTCGATATCGGCGGCAAGGATGACCGCTCGTTCAATTCCGCCGCGTGGGAGGGCGTCAAACGGGCGAGGAAGGAATTGCCCGTGATCGTCCGCGACGCCGAACCCGGCGACCCGACTTCGATTGAGCCGGCGCTGCGGGCGTTTGCGCAGTTCGGCTACGACCTGATCATCGGCGTCGGCTTCGCGCAGGGGCCGATCATCGAACAGGTCGCGGCGGATTACCCGAAGACCCACTTCGCCATCGTTGATTTCGTCGTGGACAAGCCGAACGTCGCCGGGCTGGTCTTCAAGGAACACGAGGGCTCCTTCCTGGTCGGGATGATCGCGGCCAGCACGACGAAAACCAACACGCTCGGTTTCGTCGGCGGCATGGACATCCCGCTGATCCACAAATTCCTGACCGGTTACGAAGAGGGCGCGAAATACGTCAACCCGAACATTCGCGTGATCCCGAATTTCGTCGGCATCACCGACGCCGCGTGGAATAACCCCGGCAAGGGCCGTGAGCTTGCCAACTCGCAGATCGAGCAGGGCGCGGATATAGTTTTCCAGGCAGCGGGCAATTCGGGCCTGGGCGTCTTCGATGCCGCTGAAGGTTACAAGCGATTCGCCATCGGCGTTGATTCAAATCAAAACTGGATCAAGCCCGGCTTCGTCCTCACCAGCATGGTCAAGCGCGTTGACAACGCCGTCTTCAGCGTCGTCAAAGACCTGGTCGAGGGCAAATTCAAGGGCGGCCCGCACGTTTACGGTCTGGATAATGACGGCGTCGGTTACGCGATTGACGATTACAACAAAGCCCTGATTCCGCAGGCGGTCATTGAGAAGATCGAGCAGGCAAAACGCGACATCATCTCCGGCAGAATCAAGGTAACGGACGCAATGGCTAAGTGAACACAATGCCGGGTTGAGGCTGGCACGATGATCAGCATAAAGAAGGTCATTGGGATTATTCTGATCACATTGGTTGTCGCGCCGATGGCTGAGCTTTTACGAGAGTTTTACGTCGGGCAGCGAACTGACTGGAAACTGGAATCCGCTTATTCGCAGATCAGATATGGAATGACAAAAGATCAGGTGCGACAACTGACAAGTGAACCGGATCGGGTGGGAACAGGTGATTCTGAGCAACTCTGGCACTGGAGCGGAAGAAATCATGAGGGCTTGTTGAGAGAAAAGCTGGGATTGACGTGGATCAAGGGGCATTGCGATCTGTACGTCAGATTCGATCAGGAACACAGGACAACCGGAATCTGGGGAGAAGTCAACTGACGTTCTGAATCAGATGAATTTCTCCAAGCTCAATGGAAACATCAAACATCATCGAAATGCGCGGCATCACCAAACGCTTCGGCGGGGTGATTGCCAATAACAATATCAACCTCTCGATTCCTGCCGGGACGATCCACGCCATCGTCGGCGAGAACGGCGCGGGCAAGTCAACGATCATGAAGATCCTCTACGGCTTTTACACGGCCGACGAGGGGAAGATTTTAGTTGACGGGTGGCGCCGCGAGATTCGCAATCCGCACGACGCGATTGCGCTCGGCCTCGGCATGGTGCATCAGCATTTCATGCTCGTGCCGCCGATGACGGTGACCGAAAACATCATCCTTGGCGCGGAGCCGGGCGGCGGGCGAATAAATTACAAACGGGCGGAAGAGCAGATTCGCAAACTGTCGAATGATTTTGGCTTCGATATCAATCCGAACAGTTGTGTCGAGGAACTCTCAGTCGGCCAGCAGCAGCGCGTCGAGGTGCTGAAGGCCTTGTACCGCGGCGCGCGCATCCTGATCCTGGATGAGCCGACCGCCGTGCTGACGCCGCAGGAGGTCGAGGAGTTTTTCAGAATCCTTCGCTCGATGCGCGAGCGGGGCAAAACGATCATCATCATCACGCACAAGCTGAATGAAGTGCTGGCGCTGTCAGACAATGTGACCGTCATGCGCGACGGCAAAGTCGTCGGCGAGCGGAAGACCGCAGAAACCGATGCGGCCGAACTGGCGCGGCTGATGGTCGGCCGCGACGTACTCCTGCGCGTCGAAAAGACCGAAGCGAAGCCGAAGGACGCGGTGCTGTCCGTGCGCGGGTTACAGCTCCGCCCCGGCGCGGAAATCTCTTTCAATGTTCAGGCCGGCGAAATCGTCGGCATCGCCGGCGTTGAAGGCAACGGGCAGACCGAACTGATCGAAATCCTCGCCGGGTTGCGGACGGCGGCGGGCGGCAGTTTTACTCTCAACGGTCGCGAATGTGCCGGCCTTTCCGCCCGCGAGATCAAGGAACTCGGCGTCGCGCACATCCCCGAAGACCGTCACCGGCGCGGGCTGCTGCTGGATTTCGAGCTGACCGACAACGCCATTCTGGGCACGCATTATCGCCCTCCCGTGGCTTCGCGCGCCGGCCTGCTCGATGACGCCGCGATTGTCAGGAAGACGAGGCGGCTGATCCAGGAATTCGACGTGCGCCCGCCGGACCTTGAACTGCCCGCCAGAGCGCTTTCCGGCGGCAATCAGCAGAAGCTGATCATCGGCCGCGAATTCGATATTCACCCGAAGCTGCTGCTCGTGTCGCAGCCGACGCGCGGCGTAGACATCGGCGCGATCGAATTCATTCACCGCAAGCTGGTCGGGTTGCGTGACGCCGGCGCCGCGATCCTGCTCGTGTCGGCCGAACTCGAAGAAGTCCTCTCACTCGCCGACCGCGTCCTGGTGATGTACCAGGGGCGCGTCGTCGGCGAAGTTGATCCGCGGAAAGTGAATCAGGAAGAGATCGGGCTGATGATGACTGGCGGAAAGAAGAAGGGCCGGGACACGGATGAACCGGATCAGGCGGAATGATACCGATTGATCTGTGACGATCCGTCTCATCTGTCCAATCCGTATTTCATTTCCTCTTACAACCGGAGACATGAAAGTGAAAATGACCCCCCTCCTGCTCATACTGTTGTCTCTCATTTCCATTACTTCGTTCGCGCAGAGCTTTGAATTCTTTCCCGGCGCGAAATACGACCCCGCGATCCCGACGCTCAAACAGGTCGCCGGCCACGACTGGGGCGAGCGCATCACGATGCACCACGAGATGGAGCGCTACGTGAACGCCCTGCAACAGTCCGCGCCCGCGCGTGCGAAGCTCTTCAGGTACGGCGAAACGTGGGAGGGGAAGTCGCTTTACTACCTGGTCATCGGTTCGCCGCAGAACATCGCCCGGCTCGACGAGATCAAAGCCGACATGCAGAAGCTCGCCGACCCGCGCCGGATTTCATCATCAGAGGCGAATTCAATAATCAGCTCAATGCCCGCCGTCGTCTGGCTGGCTTACAGCGTCCACGGCAATGAAATCTCCAGCACCGACGCGGCGCTGCTGACGGCTTACCACCTGCTCGCCGCGCAGAGCGACGCGATTGTCGAAGCCGGGATGAAAGACACGCTCGTCATCATTGACCCGATGCAGAACCCGGACGGGCGCGACCGCTTCATCAACTACTTCCGGCAGACCATGGGGCGCTGGCCCGACGCCGACACGCAATCCGCCGAACACAACGAGGTCTGGCCGAGCGGGCGCGTGAATCATTACCTGTTCGATATGAACCGCGACTGGTTCGCACAGTCGCAGCCGGAAACCCAGGGGCGCGCGAAAGCCTACTTGGAATGGTTCCCGCAGGTCTTCGTTGACCTGCACGAGATGGGGTCGAACAGCAGCTACTACTTCGCGCCGCCGGCGCTGCCCTGGAACCCGAACCTGACGAAGGTGCAGAGCGAGTGGCTGGCAAAGTTCGGGCGCAACAATGCGAAGTGGTTCGATAAATTCCGCTTCGATTACTTCACGCGCGAAGCCTACGACTCGTTTTATCCCGGCTACGGCGAGGGTTGGCCGATGTTTCACGGGTCAATCGGGATGACTTATGAAAACGCTTCGGTGCGCGGGCTGACCGTCAGGCGCAGCGACGAGACGACCAGAACCTACGGCGAATCGGTGCAGCGCCATTTCATCTCCTCGCTCTCGACGGTTGAAAACGCCGCGCAGAACCGCGAGGCGCTGCTGCGCTACTTTTACGACTACCGCAAACTGGCGAGCGAAGAGGGCGCCAGGGAAACGGTCAAGGAATACATCATCACTCCCGGCAGTGATCCGAATCGCGCCGCGAAACTCGCCGCGACGCTGATGAAATCAGGGATCGAAGTCAGGCGCGCCGACGCCGCGTTCAGCAATCCGAAGACGCGCGACTATTTTGACGGCCAGTTGCAGCCGCGCGAATTCCCGGCGGGCAGTTACGTCGTTTCGCTCGCCCAGCCGGCGAAGCGCCTGCTCAAGACGCTGATGGACAAGCACACGCCGCAGGACAGGGAGTTCATTGACGAGCAGCGCGAGCGCAACCGGAGGCGCCTGAACGAGGAGTTTTATGACGTGACCGCGTGGTCGCTGCCGTTCCTTTACGACGTGCCGTGCTTTATGGCGGAACAGGCTTCGGGCGGAAACTTCACGACGCTCAGACAGCCGCCGCTGCCCGCGGGCAGAGTGCATGGCGAGAAAGCGAGCCTGGCTTACCTGATCCCGTGGGGCACGCAGTCGGCCGCCGCCGCGCTCGCCGACCTGTTCCGCCAGGACGTGCGCGTTCACAGCAGTGATAAGCAGCTCAGGCTGAACGGCACGAGCTTTCCCCGCGGCACGCTGATCGTCAAAACGAGGGATAATCCGGCCGACCTGCACGAACGCATGCAGAAGCTTGCCGCCACGCACGGCGTGGATATTTATCCGACCGATTCGTCGTGGGTCGAGGAAGGCCCGAACTTCGGCAGCGGGAACGTCAATTACCTGCCGCGCCCGCGCATCGCGATGGCCTGGAATACTCCGACTTCGGCGAACTCGGTCGGCTGGACGCGCTATCTGCTGGAGCAGCGTTACGGCTGCCCCGTGACGGTGATTCGCGCCGAGCAGTTGCGCTTCTCTGACCTGACGAAATACAACGTGCTGATTCTGCCGGACAGCTTTGGCGGGTACACTGCCATGCTCGGCGACGGCGCGAAGTTGAAGGAATGGGTCGGTAACGGCGGCACGCTGATCACTTTCGCCAACGCGACGTCGTGGCTGACTGAAGAGAAGGTGGCGATGCTCCCGGTCAAACGCGAGAAGCGCGAGAAAGCCGGGGCGAAAGGCGACAAGGATAAAGAAAAGAGGGAAGGCGCCGAACCCGGCCAGCAGCCGAAGCCTGAAATCAGCAGATCGCCGCAGGCAGGTGCGTCGCCGAAAGCTCAGGATGACACCGCGACTATCGAAAAAGCCATCGAACCCGCCGACGAATACCCAAGCTCTACCCCCGGCGCGATTGTCCGCGTGAAGGTTGATAACACCCACTGGCTCGGATTCGGTTACGGCGACACGACGACGGCGCTCGTGGACAGCAACCGCATCTTCTCTCTGCTCAAACTGGATCAGGGGACGAACGTGGCGATCTTCGCGCCCGCCGACAAGATGCTGCTGAGCGGCCTGATGTGGGATGACGTGCAGAAACAGCTCCCCAATAAGGCTTTCGTGATGGACGCGCCGCTGGGGCGCGGCAACATCGTGTCATTCGCCGAAGACCCAAACTACCGGGCGTTTCAGGAAAGCATGAGCCTGATGTTTATGAACGCGGTGCTGCTGGGGCCGGGGCATTGAGAACGGTATCGGGCTTGTTGTGGGCAGAGTATCCTCGCGATGTCTTCCTTCCGCTTTCGTCGGCTCCGTGGACGAAGACTGATGGTTCGACCTGCAATTTCTCACGCGGCATCGAGACATGGATAGGGCGTATATAGGTATTACCGAATTAAATGGGTAGTGAATTGGGTAATGAGGGCACTACCTTCAAATGAGGGTAGTAGTGAGGGTATTAAATGAAAATCCTGCTCCGTGAACTGCTCTTCCCCCTGATTGCCGTCATCGCCGCGTTCTTCATCGGCGGTCTGGTGATCCTGGCAGTCGGTGACAATCCGTTTGAAGTCTACCGGATTCTGCTCTCCAGCGCGTTCGGGCTGTATGACGCGTTCGGCAATTTCACTTTCGACAACTGGGGCTACACGCTGTTTTATGCGACGCCGCTCGTCTTCGCGGGGCTGGCGGTCGCGCTGGCCTTCAAATGCGGGCTGCTCAACATTGGCGCTGAGGGGCAGTTGATCGTCGGGGCTTTTGCGGCCGCCTGGGCGGGGATTACGTTTCACAAGCTGCCGGCGGTGGTGCTGGTCCCGGTGGCTATGCTGGCAGCGATCCTGGCGGGTGGACTATGGGGGGGGATTCCGGGATTGCTCAAAGCGCGCTTCGGCTCGAATGAAGTCGTCAATACGATTATGCTCAACTTCGTGGCCGCCGGTCTGGTGAGCTGGCTGACCCAGGCTTTTTACAAGGAACCGGGCGACCCGATCATGGAATCAGGCCCGATTGCCGAAGCCGCGCATATCGCCCGTTTTCACACGCTGCTCGCGCCACTCGGCATCAACTTCCCGCAACGCATTCCGCTGAACATTTCATTCCTGCTGGCATTGCTCGTCGGTTTTTTCGTCTGGATGTTTTTGTGGCGGACGAAGTGGGGCTATGAAATCCGCGCCGTCGGGTCAAATCCGATGGCGGCTGAGTACGGGGGGATCAGCGTGAAAAAACAGATCATCCTGGCGATGGCGCTCTCCGGCGCGCTCGCCGGGATGGTCGGGATCAATGAAGTGCTGGGTTATCACTATCGCTACTACCATGACTTTTCGCAGGGTTACGGGTTCACGGCGATTGCGGTGGCGCTGCTCGGGCGCAATCACCCGGTGGGCGTGGTGCTGGCAGCGATCCTGTTCGGCGCGCTGGTGCGCGGCAGCCTGTTCGTGGATATTTTCTCGGACCACGTCTCAAAGGATCTGGCGATGGTGCTTCAGGCGATCATCATTCTGTTCGTCGCGATGGACGCGTTTTTCCGGGGAACGCTGGGGCGATTTATTCCGGCTCTGGCTAAAAACAACGGGTGAAGAGAGATGGGTTATGGAGCCGGGAAAATTTGCCGCCGGGTGAGTTGACTGGAACGCCCCGTGAGCGGCACCTGATACACAGACAGGCATCAGCCCACCCCCGCGGGCAGTCATCTGTGCAAGTCCAGCTTATTCTGATTTCGCGAAGGAGTGATGAGGTGAGGACATGAGTACCGCCAGAAAAATGATCAGGAGCCTGATGCCGGAACCGGTCAGGAAGGTAATCGTTCCCCTCTACGGGGAGAAGATTATCCCATTCTGCAAGGAGGCAGCTGTCACGCTCTATGCCGAGTTCGCCAATATTAAGGATGCGCTTCTCAGAAGAAGAAACAGGCTGGTTCCGCCGCCGCAACTCATATTCATTGGCGCAGGTGATTTCACAAGGACCGGGGAGGAATTCCTCAGACATTTCATTGAGCTTGGCGGATTGAGACCGGATCATAAGGTCCTCGATGTTGGGTGTGGTATCGGGCGCATGGCCTTACCGTTAACAAACTATCTCGACAGAGGTTCCTACGATGGTTTTGACATTGTCGCGCCCGGCATTAACTGGTGCCGCAGAAGGTATACGCCTCAGTATCCCAATTTTCATTTTTACCTGGCAGATGTTTACAACAAGCAGTACCGTCCGCGGGGTAAATACCCCGCCTCTCAATACCGATTCCCATTTGCAAATGAGTATTTTGACTTTGTCTTTTTAACCTCGGTGTTTACGCACATGCTTCCGCGTGATATGGAAAATTATCTGTCGGAGATCGCGCGCGTCCTGAAAAAAGGTCAGAGGTGTGTGATCACCTGGTTCCTGCTGAATGCTGAATCGAGGGGCCTCATTGAGGCGGGAAAGGGCGAAGTGCATTTCAAGTATGAGCGGGATGGTTATGCCACCACGAATCAGGAGATGCCGGAGGATGCCATCGCCTATGACGAAGTAACAGTGCGCGAACTTTATGTGAAACTCGGACTGGAAATCATCGAGCCGATCCGCTACGGGGCCTGGTGCGGAAGGCCTGATTTCCTGACTTATCAGGATCTGGTAGTGGCAGTCAAAAAGTGATGGCTCAGTTCAGGCGTTCACCCGCGCCGTCTCTGACGCCGGGTGACAACTCCCGAGCGCCTTCGGCGATAAGCAGGACAACACCCATGTCCATCTTCGACCTGATAGTGATCGCTTCGGCGACCCGGTTGTCAACGCCGCTGATTCTGGCGGCGCTGGGCGGGCTCTATTCGGAGCGCGACGGCGTGATCAATCGCGCTCAAAGGCATTATTCACGCGGAACCCGCGTCGGATTACTGGCCGCGGCGGGTGTCGTGATCGCCCGGTTCACGCTTTCGCGACGATCAGGTGGTGAGCGAGTTGGCCATCAACGCCCTGCCGGTTATTCCGGCTCCGGCCAAAGACAATGAGTGAAGGAGGATGGATTATGAAACAGAAAATCTTATTGCTCGTCACATTGATCGGCGTTGTCGCATTGAGCTTCGGTCGGCTCAGTTTGCCCGCATCGTTAGCGGCCAGCGTCTTCGCGCAAAACAGCGCTGACCCGGCGGGGCGGATTCAGAGAGTTGAAGCCGGATTGCTGCCTGCCGTGATCATCAGGGGAGAGACGACTCCGTGGAAGCTGACTGAACGGATGGCGCAACTTAAAGTCCCCGGAGTCAGCGTGGCAGTCATCAACGACGGGAAGATTGAATGGGCGAAGGGGTACGGCGTGGTTGAGGCGGGCGGCACTCAGCCGGTTACTGTTGAGACGATGTTTCAGGCCGCCTCAATCAGTAAGCCCGTCGCAACGATGGCCGCACTGCGGCTGGTTGAAGAGGGCAGACTGAGTCTCGACGAAGATGTGAATCAGAGACTGAAGTCGTGGAAGGTGCCCGACAACGAGTTCACGAAAGAGAAGAAAGTCACGCTGCGCAGGCTGGCCAGCCACAGCGCCGGGCTGACGGTTCCCGGGTTCCCGGGCTATGCCGTTGACAAGGAAATCCCGACGGCGGTGCAAATCCTCGACGGCGAGAAGCCGGCCAACACCGCGCCGGTCCGTGTGGATATCCCGGTCGGCAGCAAATGGCGGTATTCCGGCGGCGGGATCACGGTGATGCAATTGCTGATGACCGATGTGACCGGCAAAAGTTTCCCTGACCTGATGCGGGAACTGGTGCTGAGTAAGATCGGGATGACGCACAGCACTTACCAGCAGCCTCTGCCGAAAGAGATGACTGGCAAGGCCGCCGTGGCCCATCGGCTGGACGGCACGCCGGTCATCGGCAAATGGCACGTCTACCCTGAAATGGCCGCGGCCGGGTTATGGACGACGCCTTCTGATCTGGCGCGCTTCGCCATCGAGCTGCAAAAGTCCAGGGTCGGAAAATCGAATAAGGTTCTCTCGCAGAAAATGACCGGTGAGATGCTGACCAGGCAGTTTGAGAGCTGGGGCCTGGGGATCGGGCTTGAGGGGGAAGGCCGTGCGGCCAGTTTCAGTCACGGCGGATCGAATATGGGGTTCCGCTGCCAGCTCGTCGCGTTCAGCGAAACAGGGCAGGGGGCAGTGGTGATGACGAACTCTGACAGAGGCGGGCAGCTCGCGACGGAAATTCTGCGCGGCATCGCGGTTGAATACAACTGGCCCGGCTGGAAGCCTGAAGAGCGCGTGCTGGCGAAGGTTGATCCGAAAATCCATGAGGCTTATGTCGGGAAATATGAACTTGGTTCCGGGCAGTTCGTCACCATCAGCAAAGAGAATGACCGCCTGATGGCTGCCGCGCCGGGGGAGCCGGTGGCTGAACTCCGTCCCGAATCAGAGACAAAGTTTTTCATCAACAGCGCGCGGGTGACTTTTGTCAAAGATGAGCAGGGACAGGTGACAGAGATCATCGTCAGCAGAGGCGGTCAGGAAATGAGGGCCAGAAAGGTGAAATGACCTTATGCTCAGGAGCATCTTCAATCTGACATTGATCGCTTCGATGATCCGCCTGTCAACGCCGCTGATTCTGGCGGCGCTGGGCGGGCTCTATTCGGAGCGCGGCGGCGTGATCAACATCGCGCTCGAAGGCATTATGCTGACCGGGGCTTTCACCGCCGCCGTGATCACATACTTCACGCACAGCCCCTGGGTCGGGTTGCTGGCGGCGGTGGCGGCGGGTCTGGTGATCGCGCTCGTTCATGCTTTCGCGACGATCAGCTGGCGCGCCGATCAGGTGGTGAGCGGGATGGCAATTAACATCCTGCTGCTCGGTGTGCCGCCGCTGATCCTTGGCGCGCTGTTTGAAACGACCGGCTCGTCGCCACAGTTGCCGCGCGAAGAGGTACTGCCGGATGTGAGGATCTTCAATGCCGAACGATTCCCGCAACTGGCTTCGATCTTCAATCAGAAGCCGCTCGTGTATCTGGCTCTCATTCTGGTCGCTGTGACCGGATACGTGCTTTACCGCACGCGGTTCGGTCTGCGCCTGCGTGCGGTCGGCGAAAATCCCGAGGCGGCGGACACGGCTGGCGTGAGCGTGACGAAGATGCGTTACGCCGGGGTGCTGATTTCCGGCGCGCTCGCGGCGCTCGGCGGGGCTTATCTTTCGATCGGGCAGAATTCGCTGTTCACTCGTAATATGACCGCAGGGCGCGGATTCATCGCGCTGGCCGCGCTGATTCTGGGCAAGTGGGATCCGGTCGGCGCAATGGCGGCCTGCCTGCTCTTCGGTCTGGCCGAAGCCGTAGCCATTCGCATGCAGGGGACGGCCAACATCCCGAACCAGTTCATTCAGCTGGTCCCTTACGTGCTGACGATAGTCGTGATGGCCGGTTTCATCCGCCGCGTCAGGCCGCCGAGAGCGATTGGCGTGCCTTACGTTAAAGGATAAGGTGAGTAGTGGAGACGATATGACCTCTTCGATTTTTGACCGCGCGGAAATTGCGGCGCGGTACATCAGAGAAATAATTGCGAGTGAGATTGACGTCGCCGTCATACTCGGTTCGGGGCTGGGCGCGTTCGCCGATACGCTGGCAGACCCGGTGGTGATTCAGTACGAAGAGATTCCCGGCTTCGTGCGTTCGACCGTCGAGGGGCATCCGGGGCGGCTGGTCGTCGGAAAGATCAGGGCAACACAGACTGACGTGACGGTCGCCGTGATGCAGGGGCGGTTTCATTACTACGAAGGTCATTCGCTGGCTGAAGTGACGCTGCCGATTCGCGCCTTCCATGCGCTGGGCGTCGGGAAACTGGTGCTGACGAATGCGGCCGGCGGCATCAATCCGAATTTTCCCGCGGGCTCGCTGATGCTGATTACCGACCACATCAATCTGATGCTCATCAGCCCGCTGCGCGGGCCTCACGACGACCGGTTCGGCGCGCGCTTCCCCGACATGACCGAAGTCTATTCACGCGAGTACGGCCGGGTCGCGGAAGAGGTCGCGGCGGAACTGGGCGTCAGGCTTGAGAAGGGCGTTTACCTGGCCGCGCGCGGGCCGAATTACGAAACCCCGGCGGAAGTGCGGATGATGCGCATCCTCGGCGCCGACGCGGTCGGGATGTCCACCGTGCCGGAAGCGATTGTGGCGAAGCAGATGGGCATCAAAACGCTCGGCATTTCTCTCATCACCAACGCCGCCGCCGGGGTCGTTGACACCCCGATTGACCACGAGGACGTGATGAAGGCGGGGCGGCAAGTAGCCGGGCAGTTCAGTGAACTGCTGCACCGGGTGATCGCGAGACTTTCGTAACTTTCTGCTGCGACACGATGGCATTCACACTCGATCAGGTTGTCCCCTGGGGCAGGTTGTATGACGAATACCGGCGCATGTTCGCGCTGACCGATGACGATCTGCGGTCAAGGGTGCTGGGCTGCGGGGACGGCCCCGCCGGCTTCAACGCCGGAGCGACGCGGTGGGGCTCCGGCGTCGTGTCCTGTGATCCACTTTACCGGTTTACGGCGGATGAGATTCGCTCCCGCGTCAGCGAAACATACGATCAGATGATCGAACAGACGCGGCTCAATCAGGCGGAGTTCGTCTGGGACACAATCAGCTCGATTGAAGAACTCGGGCGTATCAGGATGCAGGCGCTGTCTGAGTTCCTGGCCGATTATGAGCAGGGCAGGGAACAGGGACGTTACGTGGAAGCCGCCCTGCCTGCTCTGCCTTTTGCGGATCTCTCATTCGACCTGGCGCTGTGTTCGCACTTTCTGTTTCTGTATACCGAGCATCTGACGGAATCGTTTCACCTGGAATCGGTGCTGGAAATGTGCCGCGTGGCGAGGGAAGTCCGGATCTTCCCGCTGCTGGCGCTGGGCGCAGGGCCGTCGCGTTATGTTGATTCGGTGACGGAGTCTTTACGGAGGGCCGGGTTCGTCGTTTCAATCGAGGTCGTGCCCTACGAATTCAAGCGTGGCGCTAATCAGATGATGCGAATTCGCCGGAACCCGCCGGCAGACAGGTCATGAAGCTCAGGGTTTCCCTCGCAATCGCATTATTACTATCGCTGGCCGCGGCGCTGTTCGCGCAGTCGGCGGGCAGGGCCGCGCAGAGCCGGAAGCCGGGGGCGGGTGACCGGATTGAGTTTCAGATGTTCCCGGTTCGTAATACCGGGATCAGATTCCCGCGCCTGATCTCGTACAGTGACGCGAAGATAATGAAAGAGGTCAATCGTCAGATTGACGAACTGACCGGCGAGTTTGGTTGTGACGATGCCGAACCGGGAAAGAAATTCAGCTTTGACGTCAAGTCCCGGGTCGAGTATGCCGAAAAGCAGCTCTTCAGCATTTATGTTTCCGAGTCGTTCGATTGCGGCGCTGCTCACCCGACCAACGATTACAATAACTCGCTGACATTCGATCTGAAGACCGGGAAACTGGTCGAGTTCGAGGAAATGTTCAAGGACTACGAGGCTGACAGGCAGGAGATTCTGAGGACGATTTTTGCAAAGCAGGTCGAGCAGTCTGAAAAGCTGGCGGCATCGGGGAAACGGAGGGAAGCCTCCTGCGAAGGCGATCCGGAGTTGTATTCGATGGAACATCTGGAAGGCTCCACCTTCGCCTTCAACCTTTCCAGAGAGGGGCTGAGAGTCCAGCCGGACTGGCCTCACGTGATTGCCGCCTGCGCCGAGCGGGTGACCGTGCCGTATGAAAAGCTCAGAAAGTTTGCCGCGCCCGGGGGCGTACTTTTGCGAGTGATGCAGTGACGGCCGCAGGCTGCGACCGATGCGGAGAAAATTATGATCATTGGCATTTGCGGCGGCACCGGTTCGGGCAAAACGACTGTGGCGCGGCGGATTCTCGAAAACGTCAGCGATGAGCAGGTGGTCTACCTGCAACAGGACAGCTACTACCGCAACCTCGGCGACATGCCGCTTGAGATGCGGCACCCGATCAACTTCGACCACCCGGATGCGCTGGATAATGACCTCTTCATCAATCACGTGCGGTCGCTGAAGGCCGGCGAGCCGATTGACATACCGCTTTACGACTACACCACGCACACGCGGCTCAGGGAGACGCGGCGCATCGAGCCGAAGCTGGTGACGATTGTCGAGGGCATCCTGGTCTTCGCCGACGCCGTGTTGCGCGAGCTGATGGACGTGAAGATTTTCGTGGACACGGCTGACGACGTGCGCTTCATCCGCCGGTTGCAGCGCGACGTGGCCGAGCGCGGGCGCTCGGTCGAATCGGTCATCAGACAATACCTCGAAACCGTGCGCCCAATGCACCTCCAGTTCGTCGAGCCGTCGAAGCGTTATGCTGATGTCGTCATTCCCGAAGGCGGGTATAATGAGGTCGGCATTGATCTGATCTCCGGCAAGATTCGCACCCTGTTGCAACGGGAGATGGCCGGGAAAAAAACATAGCCGCGAAGGGAATGGCACTTGAAAGTCAAAAGTCAGAAGTCAAAAGTCAAAAGTCAGAAAATTACAGAGCCTTCGGTCCTGAAGTTTGTGAACCGGTCGGAGCGGGCCCTGATCGCCAGATCAGAGTACGAACTGATTGAGCTGGCGAAACGGGTTCGCGAAAATGCGCACGCGCCCTACTCGAAATTCAAGGTCGGCGCGGTCGTCGAATGCGGCGACGGGCGCGTCTTTACCGGGTGCAATGTCGAGAATTCGAGCTACGGCCTGAGCATGTGCGCCGAACGCGCGGCCATCTTCAAGGCGATCTCCGAGGGCGGGCGCGATTTCAGGCGCATCGCCGTCATTGCCGATACCGACGGCCCCGTCCACCCCTGCGGCGCGTGCCGTCAGGTGATCTCGGATTTATTCGGCGGCGAGGCTCAGGTGGTGATGGCTGATTTGCGCGGTCAGATGGAGCTGAGGCAGGTGCAGGAATTATTGCCGGAGCCGTTTGATCGAAGTGCCTTGAAGAGGTGAGAAGGAATGAGATTGAAGAGGATAATAATCCCGTTTCTGATCCTGTTGCTGGCGCCGGCAACCTGGCAGGTTTCCGCGCAGAAGAATGACCCCGGTGACCCGAAGAATATCGAGAAGGGGAAGCAGCTGATCCAGGCCATCATTGAGGCGCGCGGCGGCGCGAGCTATCTGGGGTTCAAAACCCTGGTGGGGTCAGGGATGTACACGCAGTTTGATAAAGGCGCCTCCACCATCCCGCAGCCATTCACCGATTACATCGTCTGGCCTGACCGGGAGCGCACCGAGTTCGGCAGGAAAAAGAAGAAGGATCGCAACATTCAGGTCAACGCGGGCAGGACCGGCTGGATTTACGACGGCTCGGCGGAAACGCTCAAGGATCAGAATGAGAAGCAGGTCCAGTCGTTTCTCGAAGGTCTGGAATTCGATCTCGACCACATCCTCCGCGGCGGGTGGAAGGATCCGGAGGCCAAAGTCTGGTTTTACGGGCGCGAGGAGACGCGCCCCGGCGAGCGCGCCGATGTCGTGGCGATTCAGCTGAAGAATGAGCGGCTGGTGCTGCTGCTGCTCGACCCCGCCACGCGCCTGCCGCTCAGGATGGTTTACGAAAAGCAGGACGAGCAGGGCCTTGGCAAACATGAAGTCCGGTTCTTTCAGTACGTCCCTTACGATGGCGTAAAATTCCCAAACATCGTAGACTTTTACCGCGACGGGGTGCAGACGGCACGGGTCAATTACGATAGCGTGAAGCTTAACGCGCCCGTTCCCGATGAACTGTTCGCGAAACCGGCGAGCGCGAAGGCGATCAAGTGATTATTAACCTTTGATTTTCAGAACTTTTTCCCGGTCGGTCTCGTTTAGACGCGTGGAGACACAACGCTTCAATCGTGGAGGCCCTGAAGCGTAACCTTGATCAAGGGAGAGAAAAATCGTGGGAGTTGATGCGGCTTTAATCAAATCGGACGCCGAACTCGTCCGACGATGTCGGGCGGGCGATAGTGCGGCCTGGGAACAGGTCGTTCACGATTATTCCCGCCGTGTTTACAACCTGGCGTACAGATTTACTGCGCGCCACGAATCGGCCGAAGACCTGACTCAGGAAGTCTTCGTGCGCGTCTACCGTTCTTTGGAGCAGTACGACCCGCAGGCGGGTGATCTGGCGAACTGGCTGATGAGGCTGGCGCGCAACCTGGTGATTGACGATTACAGGAGGCGCGGGCGGACGCCGACCGACATCAGCGACGACCTGACGGATCACGAATACCGGCTGGAGAGTCACATTGACGCGCCCGACCGCGGGGTCGAGCGTCAGGAGCGGTCGTTGCAGGTTCACGCGGCCATTTCCAAACTGCCGCCTGACCTGCGCGAATGTGTCATTTTGCGCGATATTGAGGAGCTGACCTATCAGGAGATTGTGGACATCCTGAGGATCCCGATCGGCACGGTCAAATCGCGCATCAATCGCGGGCGGATCGAACTGGCAAAGATCCTGCGCCGAATGAGGGTGGTTGAAACGATGTAATGCGGCTCCTGGTCGCTGACGAAAACCTCAGCGGCGGATTGCCGACCAGTGTTTTTCATGGACTGTATTAAATTCCAGGATGCGATTTCGGATTACCTCGACGGCGAAATGGAAACCTGCGTCCGCGCGGAGTTCGCGGCGCACCGGCTGCGCTGCCGGGAATGCCGCGAGTTGTTCGGCGACGTGCGAATGACCGTCGAGACGATGGGCGCGATGGCCGGAACGGATCATCTCGGCGAATCCACCGCGCTCGAAAGCCGCATCCTCGCGGCGACGACGGCGGGCGAGATGCTCAGTTGTGGCGATTTCGACCGGTTGATCGAGCGGTATTTCGACGGCGTGATTCTCGCGCCCACTTTTCAGCAGTTTCAGGAGCATTTCAAGGGATGCCACAAGTGCCGCCGCCTGATGGCCGGCATTGAAGACGCGATTGAGTTATTTCGGGAGGCCAGAGAGACCGAAGTTGATGTCCCGCCGTCGCTGACTGACCGGATCATGGCTGCGACCGTCGGCGCCGAGGAGCAGGCCCGGTCACGATTGAGCCGCTGGCGTTCAGTGGTGATGAGTTATGTCCTCCCATTCTGGACTCCGCAATGGGCCGTCGCCGGTTTGATTTTTGCCGCCAGCACTTTATTTGTTTACTCACGGTTCGGCGGTTTCAGCGGCATGGCCTCAGAAGCAGGCGCCCGGGCCGAGCGCATCGTGGTTGAAGGCAACGAAGCCGTGACTCAGACCGGCGCGATGGCTGCCACCGGGATTCAGATGGTCTCGCAGGGCGTCAACAACATCATGCGTGACCGGAAAAACAGGCTCGAACCCGTCAGATTCCGCACTGAACCGACCCCGCCAGAAGCTGCCGAGCCGGCAGAGCAAAAAGAGCAGTCATCCGAAACTGAGGCACACGCCACTGTTGAATCCAATCGTCAGGGAGGGAAAAAGAAGCGGTGAAGCGTGGAGGGTGAGGCCCCGGTGCCAGGCGCCGGGCAGACTCATCCTTTGTCCCTCATCATTTCGGACCCGCGTATGAATTGCGCCTACCATCCAGTCAATGTCGCCACTGCCCGATGCGGTTCCTGCGCGCGGGGCCTTTGCTCGGCCTGTGATCATCGCATCAAGGGGTACGCTTACTGTCAGGATTGTATCGTCGCGGGGGTCGAGATGTTACGACGCGGCGGGCAGCAGGGGCAGAATTATTCGCCGCGCGGCAAATCTCCCGGCGTCGCGACGCTGCTCGGGTTGATCCCCGGGCTCGGCGCCGCTTACAACGGGCAGAATATCAAAGCTCTGGTGCATTTCGCCGTGACGGTGGGCTTGTGGGAACTGAGCCACATCTTCCATGCGGGTCTGCTGGGAGCGGCCGGAGGGGTGTTTTACCTGTTCTCGATTTACGACGCACGCCAGTCGGCGAAGCGCGCGCGCGCGGGTGAGGATTTGCAGGCCGAAGATGACAAGCTCAAGCAGGTGCTGCGCAATAACACTCACGTCTGGGGCGGCCTGCTCGTCGGCGTCGGCGTGCTGGCGGTGCTGAATGCTTTCCTGTCACGCTTCTTTCATTTCCCCGGGTTCCTGCCACTGCTCATGATCGTGGCCGGGTTTTTCCTGCTGCGCCATTATTTTCGCGACTCTGACAATGACACCCCGCGTGAATGGAAACACCGCACCCCGCCGCCTTCGGTGATCCAGCAGCCTTACGAAAACGACTACGCGCGCACTGAGACGCGGCGCTTTAACCGGTAAGTGCCCCCTCCCCGGGCCGGCATCAGTTTGAGGATCTGGTCAAATGGGATTGATCCTGAAAATAATCGGAACGCTGGCGACCCTGGCGACGACCGCGCTGCTGCTGGTTGAAAGCGTCAAGGGAGGGATACTGATTCTCAGCACGATCCTTGGCATAGTGAAGGTGATCGTCGTTGTCGCCTTTCTCGCCCTGCTGCTCATCATTCTCTACGTCCTGCTCACCTCCAGAAAAGAACCCTCGAAATCATAGTTCAAAACCAAACGCCGCAAGCAGTGACCGGGGTCACAACCTGCGGCGTTGGGCGGGGCAAGTCTGAAGCGAAAGACTTTGCCCCCCTATAAAACGTCCAATGTGTGCCCGACTCCAGAATGAAGCTGTATCATCGGGCAGTGATCTCACAACGAATCGCAGCTTCTGTGGCCTGCTCAGGCGCGCGGTGCTGTCTCGTCCGGCTGATCAGGCTGGTTGCCAACCGTCACCGGGTTTGGTTTGCCTTCGAGGAACGGCGTGATCAGTTCGGCCAGCCGTTTCTCTTCCACCTCGCGCCGCACGGAAAATTCCGCCGACTGGCGTCTGGCTTCGGCGACTTCGGCGCGGAGCGCGTCCATCTCGGCCTGTTTGCGTTTGAGGTACTCTTCGACTTCCTGTGAAATCTGCTGAACCTTCGCGCTGTTGCGCTTTTCCGTCATCAGGGCGCGTTCGGCCAGCATCGCCTGGTAAGCGTCGAGCGCGCGGTCGCGGCGCACGGCGTCGGCGACCGGGACTTCGGCATTGATGCCCTTGGCCGAGAGCGTCAGGTTGACGGCGATGACTTTGACGTTCAGCGGCTGGCTCGAGATGGTCGGGTTTTCGAACAGCTTCGCCAGTTCGTCAACATTGCACGGCGAGGCGGGGAGCTTTGCCTCGCGATAGATTTCATCGAATGGTTTCGCCGCCAGATCGGCAGCCGGGGCTGATGAGGGCGCGGGCGCGGGCGGCGGGGTGAATCTGGGCGCAGGCTCTCCGGCCACCAGGTCTTTCACGCGTGGGCCGGGCTGTGGCTGCCTCGCGGCGGGCGTCGGCGGTGGTGCGGCCTGCGGAACAGGTTTCTTTCCCTGCTGAGCTTCTTCTTCAGGAACCACCTTGACGAAAAATCCGAGCAGCGATTTCAGCGCGCCTCCGCCTTCTTCTTTTGAAGGTGAAGATTCTCCCGAGTCTCCCGACATCGCTTCCATTTCGCGCAGGATCTCTTCAGTGGTTTTGGGTCTGGGTGGTTGTTTGGGATTCGACATGAAAGGTTGCTCCTTACGGTTTCAATACTCGCTATATGCTTTCCCGACAGAGTCTTTCCCTTTTGCGCCGCTGAGAACATTCCTGATCCCGGCGGGAGCTTTCGGGGAAAACGGTTCATCTTCCATCTCCGTGATCCAGGTTTCCGCCGATTTGATGATCGGATCAATCGGGATCGTTTTCAGATATCCTGCCTTTACAAGTTCCTGAAGAGATTGTGGAGCGCGTTGCTTGTCTACCGTGTAATTATCAATGGCGCGGCGCATGGAATCGAGGCTCTGCAGAAGCATGACTTCCTTTGCGGGTCTGCCGTGGGGCTCCTGACAATTAATCAGGAAAAATGCTGCCATCATCAGGGCAACAACGGCTCCGGTTGCTTTATACAAGTGGGATTTCTTCATAAGCGTCTCCTCAAAGGCTGATCGTTGCTGATGCTTCAATCACGCCGGCAGAGACGCCGTGTTCCCAAATGTAATCAGCTTCGCTACTTCACTCGCCGTATACGTTCACGCGGCGGCGGTGCTGGCGTGAATGGTTCGGACCCGCCCGATGCTTCAGGCAGCGCGGCGACGCCTGATTCGATTGACGAACCTTCGAGTGTTGCCAGCCCAACTGTTGACGCTTCCGTGTTCAGTACCTCTTCGTAAGCCGTGCGGAATTCGTCGCTCAGGCTGAGGTTCGTGAGGAGGTTGTCCACGAGGCCGGAAATCCCGGCGATGTCGGTGAAGGTGTAGACTTCATCCTGAATCAGACTGAGCGAATTCCTGACGACCTGCAAACGCACTTCGAGCAGGCGCACGAGTTCGTCGAGCTTGCTGATGCGGGCGAGGCGCTGCCGGAGAATGTACAGGTTCTGATTGAGCGCGTGGCGCACCTGCTGCGACTGCTCCCTTTCGACTGCCTGTTCCGCCTTCCTGATCTCGCTCTCCAGCCCCGACTGGATGTTGCGGTAATTGCGCGTCGAGAGCAGGTGATGCGCGCGTAGCATGCGCGCGTAGTCGTAGCGAAAAGCCGAGAGCTTCTCGACGATGCCGGTGATCATCAGGTTCGTTCCCCCGCCGCCGAAACCGCCGGTCAGTTCAGCCGAGCGCTTCTCGATCTCATCGCAGAGGCGGCGCACCGACTGAAAGTCGTTCTGGTAATGCATCGGCAGCGCTTTGACGATGGTGGTCTCGGCCTCCTCGATCTCGATCTTCTTGTCCTTGTTCTTCTGCGAGCGGATGATGCGCTGCACGCGCGGGTTCTGCGCGATGAACAGGGCGCCTATTTCACCGGCGAGCAGCAGCAGCAGAAAGCCCGGGTTGAAGGAGACGAGCGTGAGCAGGGCCATCACCCCGATGAAGATCAGGTTGAGATTGCTCCCCAGCACTTCCTTTGTGTAATTGATCTCTTCGTCAGCCATAACATCATAACCAGGGGCGGCGGGCGGTGACTTGCAACAGGTGTCAGGCCTGATGGGTCATAAAGATCATCAGGAATTCCTGATCGGCGGTGACATACAACTCGTGACAGATGATGTTACCCTGCCGCGCGCTGGCTTCCTGCATCTTCTTTTCGAGCGCCGCGAAATCATTGCCGAGCGCGTCAATCTTTCCCAGCGAAACGCAGTTGAGTCTGATCGGGTAGCCCGGCTCGTCGTCTCGATAACCGAGCGTGATGATCAGGCGGTCGGCGGATTCCAGATACTCGACGCCGATGCTCTTGGCGGCCACGCCGGTCGAACGCGCGAAGTTCGCCACTTCGTCGGCCAGCGGGCCGAGAGTGTTATCGGCGGCGAGCTGGCCGGAAAAAACCTTGAATCTGCTGTGAACCTGACTGGCAATCTGACTCATGACTTTCCTCCTTACAGTTTGGGAAACTCGACCAGTTTGATCTCCTTGCGAATCTCGGCGAAACGCGGCAGATCCTCAATGTCAGGATGATACGCAATCCCTTCGGCGATCAGGTCATATTCCTTCATCACCCGCGAGCCGGGGATCGGCTGCCCTCCGGCGTCACGCTCGCGGCCCAGCAGATAAACGTGATCGGAGATCGTCAGCGCGGAGGTGACGTCGTGCGTGATGATGATGAAGGTGTTGAGCGTGTGTTCATTCGCGATCCGGTTGATGATATTGATGACGTTCGTGATGTTGACCGGGTCGAGTCCCGAGAACGGCTCGTCGAGGATGATGAAATGCCGGTCCTGCATGAGCTGCTGGAGGATCGCGACGCGCTGGCGCTGGCCGCCGGAAAGCTGCACGGGCCACGCCATCCCCTGCCTGACCAGATTGAATTCGTCCAGATACCTGAGCGCCTTTTCCTTCGCCTCATCCTTCTTCATCCCGGCGCGCACGGCGGGTTCGACCAGGTTGTTGAGGACGGTCAGATCCTCAAAGAGCGGGTAACGCTGAAAGACCACGCCGACGTCGCCGACGCGCACCCGGCGCATATCGTCTCCCCCGCCATTTGAAATCAGCACCTGTCCGGCGGTCGGCTGGTCAAGCCCGGCGATGATGCGCAGCGCCGTGGTCTTGCCTGAACCCGACGGCCCCAGCAGGCTGACGATCTGCGGCTTGTCCTTGATGTTCTGGATGCAGAGCGACAGATCCTTCAAGGCAACAAATGTGGTGCCGTCATTCATCGGGAATTCCCGGCTGATGTTTTCGAGCTTCAGCAGGGGTTCCAGCATCTCCGCCGCCCCAGTCAGGGGCCCGGGCGCGCAGGCGTTATTATTGGCCTTGTTTTCCATCGAACGATCAGGCCCTCTCCGCGATCAGGCTGTAGGGGAACAGCACTCGTTTGATCAGCACGAAGATCCAGTCCTCCAGCACGGCGATCACGCCGATGACGATCAGGTAGGCGTAAACTTCGGGCAGGTTGTTCGTCGAAGACCACGCGTAAATCTGGCTGCCGATGCCGCCTTCGGTGCGGTTGTAAGTCTCTATCGCCGTGATCATCACCCAGCCCATTGCCGCATTCTGCGCGACCATGTCAATCATCGCGGGGAGCGTCGGACGCACCACCACGCTCCAGAAGACATGCCAGTCGTTGTAACCGAGAACCTTCGCCAGTTCGTATTTCAGGCGCGGGATGCTGTCAATCACCCCGGTCATGCTCGTGACCAGAAAGAACGACATCCCGGTCGTGAGCATCGCCACCTTCATCGGCCAGCCGATGGTGAAGAGCGTCAGGAAGACCAGATTGAAGCCAACAATCGGAATGTAGCGCAGCCACTGGATGATTTTATTGAACGGCTGAAAGAGCGGGATCACGCTCAGGTAGGCGACCACGAGCGAGATGACCGAAGCGATCAGCATCCCGACGATGTTCAGTTTGAGCGTGACGTAGACGTTGTAAACCATCCCCTGCGCGCCGTCCGCGCCGAGCATCCGCCGGAAGGCGGCCAGCACCTCGCCCGGGAAGGGAAGCGCCCTGATCGGGTTGAAGTACCAGACGAGCGCGATCAGGATGACCCAGACTATAACGATGTGCGAGCGGGCGAAGGCCCCGAGCGAGCCGTAGACACGCACCATCTCGCGGAAAGGATAGCCCGCTTCATTAGCCGGCAGGACGGCAGCAGGTTTGGCGGAAATATTTTCCATACATCAAATACTGTTCGGAGGCGGGCTTTTCTCTGCTTACCAGACAAAACCCGCCTGAAGGCGGTACTCCGAACGGGTTACTTCAGAATGATCACCACGCGACGGTTGGCCGCCTTCTCGGCATCGTTACTGTTCTGATTGCCGGGCAGCGGGCGGTAGGAGCCGTAGCCTTCGATGGCTTCCAGACGCTTGTCGTTGATATTAACGCCCGACGGATCGGAATCCTTCAGCCACTGCCAGACCGATTTGGCGCGCTCCTTCGACAACCTCAGGTTTGTCGCGTCATCGCCGACGTTGTCGGTGTGACCTTCGACAATCACTTTCGTGTCTGAAGCGCGGACCAGCAGGCTGCGGATGTCCTGGAGCGTGTTCACTTCAGTCGGCTTGACCTTCGCCGAACCCGAATCGAACGTGATCTGATAGTTTGCCTTGACGACCGTCCCCTGATTCCCTCCGCTGCTGAACGAGGCCGTATACACGCCCTCGGTCGTCTTCTCGTCGGTGATGTCCCTGATGAAGCTCAGATCAACGACCTGATCAACCGGCGTGATCGTCGGCAGACGGTCGGGCAGCAGCTTCTGCAAACGCTTCCCGTGGTCGGTGTAGCTGATGCCGAAGATGCTGCGCGCGAGCGGCTGATTGCCGTCGAGGCCGAAGAGGTGGCGCACCTCGGCGATGTTGTTGACGCGCGAACCGCCGAGCGGAACGCCGTCTTCCGTGTTGCCCTTGAAATAAGTACTCCAGAAGTTCGGCCCCATGCCTTCCATATTGAAGACCAGCGCGTTGAGCACGGCCACGCGGTCGCGGAAGTAGCTTTCGTCCTGCTGGATCTTCTCGTTCGAGCGCGCCAGACAGCGCAGCAGCGTCTTGACGTAATCGCGGTGCTTGTCGAGCCAGTCTTCGTTGCCAAAGAGGATGTGCGGCATCATGTAGCTGTACTGCCTGGTCGAGACGATCTTCTGAACCTTTTCGCTCTTGCTTTTGTAATTAACCGAAGAGCGGCCTTTGACGGCCATCACGTCGCCCGGCGTCCACGTGGCGACGGCGTTGATCTCGTGGTCTTCATTCTTTCCGGTCGCGCGGTTGCGGAGCGAGACTTTGGCGTTGTTGACGTATTTCTGTGCCGCTTCGATGTGGTCGGTGGCGTTGACGAAGTTGATCGCGTCGGGGTCGTAGACCTGCTCGTCAGGGTTGACGGGAATCTGGTTGTCCACAGCCCAGTTGACCGTCACGTTCCAGTCGCAGTAAGGCACGGCGGTCACGACCAGCGCGCCGCGCGCCAGTTGCGGGTCGCGCTTCCACGATTCGGGTCCGATCAGGCAGTCCTCCCCGTAGGAATAGCCGCCGCTCCAGATGACCTTGGCTTTGTTGCCGCGCAGCAGCTTGTTGGCCCCGGCGATGTCCACCGCGGCCTGATCGCCGGTCGTCGTGACCAGCTGCATCTGGCCGGCGGCCAGCGCCTTGATTTGTTCGGAGGTATCGTTCTGGATGACGAGCTTCGTGTTGGTGATGCCGGCCTGACAGAGACAACTGTTTGCGTAATCGCCCGATTTTTTTGGGCCGCCGACGGCATCAATGATTCCGCTCTCCGTCTGCCAGGTCCACAGGCCGATGGTCACGTCCGGATTGTCCGAAGTCCTTTCCGGCGCTTTGACCGTCGAAGGCGGCAGTTTGGTGTCCGAATAATCTCCCAGGTTCTCGCGGCCTGGCAGCACGACCGATTTCTTCTCGCCAGTCCTCGGATCAAATTTGGCGAGGAGTGTATCCAGCATCCCGAGCTGTCGGAGGCCCGCGTAAACCAGGCCGACCATCACCAGCAGAATCAGAATAATCGCACCGGGGCGAAGCTCAACTCGACCGATTCTCATCTTCGTCTCCTCATTGGGCGTCCCGCAGACTGCCGGTCTGCGATTGATCAGGCAAACACCTGCCGCGCTGATAACCGCAGGCAGTCAGCCTGCCGAAACAAAGTTGCGCAGCCCCGCCTTGAGATACGAAGGCGTCAGCTGGCGGTTCGCAAAACCGGACAAGCGCGGCGGGCAGTCGGGGGACTGGGTTATGTTGCTTTTCTGATTGGTAATGCTTGTCAGAAATTGAAGCCTTGTTCAAGGCGGCGGCATTCATTGGTCGCTCGCTAACCATCTCGGTGGCTCGGGCCGGCAGCGGGTAAAGGTTACGGTCAGAAATGCTTCAATATCGGTCGCTGCGGGCAGGCGAAGCATACCGCTTTGCCTGGCGGGATTTCAACCGTTGTCTGCCCCGCGCGGCCCCTCACCGCGACCTGATGGCGAGCATCAGTTTGCTCAGGTCGCGTTTCATCAGCGACACCCGCGCGCGCACGTCGGCGAGCATGGCGGCGCGGTCGGTCAGCAGGTCAATCGTCAGCCGGCGCTGCTGGGAGGCGCTGCTCGTCAGGGAATCAATCTTCTGGTCCGCTTTGGGTGAGGCTTTGGATTCGAGGCGGCCCACGTCGGTCCATTCTTTGATCAGGAGCGCGCGCCGGGTCTCGGTGCCCGACTCGCCGGGCGGGACGTGATCCAGATAGGCCCATATTTCCTCGGGGTATTCGCTGTGAAATTCCGCCTTGCGGTTAAAGAATCTGGCCAGCATGTTGGGCGAGGTCCCGAGCGACAACTTCCCGCCACGCTGCACGCGCAAGCCGACGAATGACAGCACGGTGGAGAACGCGCCGCCGACCACGCCGATGACGTTGCCGGTCTTCGCCGTGTTGTCGCTGAACTGCAGCGCCGTGCCGGCGACCCCGGTCACGCCGCCGCCGATGATGCTCGCGATGTTGCTGATGGCGAGCGCGCGGTCGCGCCGCGCTTCGAGCTGCGTGCGGACGTTGGTGATGTGATCGGTCTCGCTGTCAATCTCCGCGATCACGCCGTCAACTTCGAGCGAGGCGGTTAAGACCGCTTCGGTGATCTGCTGCCGCAGGCCCAGCTCTTCCGGAGTCATCGCGCCGCCCGCACCCCGCGGGATTTGCGAGAGGCGCTCGACGAGCGGCATCACCCCGATGATCTTCGCCACCTCTTCGGCGCCGGGCGAGAGTTTCGGTTTCACCTGCGCTGTCTCGACGGCAGGCGGCGTTTGCGCCTGGGCGGGCGCAAGGCCCGTTGCAAATGTCAGGCAGGTGATCAGCAGAAGCTGTGAAAGTGACTTTGGACTCATGCTCTCCCTTTCATTCCCCGGCCCGGTCGCGGATTTCAGGCACCCTTGTCTCAGGCGCTGAACCTGTACGGGCTCATTACTGGCCGTCTGACACACCCGGTCCCCGGGCGAGTCAGGCGAACTGTCATTGTCAGGTAAGGATGATGAAGTTGCCGGTGCGCACCGACAGTCAGGAAATCAGCAGATTTGGTCACAAGGGGAAAGCTGTGGACCAGTCGAGCGTGCGAATCTTACAATTTTCAATCAGGCCAGTTGCGCGTCACGCAGCCAGCCGCGGAGCGTGGAGAGGTCTTTCTTCATCGCCGCGATGACTCCGGATTTATCCGTCGTCAGGGTCGTCGCGCCCTTGTCCGCGCCTCCGAGCGGGTACTCGAAATGCAACTGCACCGGGCCCGAGAACTTTGCTTCTTTCAGCAGCGCGAAGAAGCGTTTGAAATTGACCATTCCCTGGCCGAGCGGGCACCACTGCGGCTGCCATTCGCCTCTCGTGTTCTGCGCCCACTTGAAATCCTTGATGGCGACGCCACGCATCAGGGGCGTGATCAGGCGGGTGCTGTTGACCCACCCGCCCACGCCGCCTTCGATGGTGGCGTGACCAATGTCGAGGTTGACTCCGACCCGCGAGGCGTCGAGATCTTTGAGCATCACCCACAAATCCCAGATCGAGGCGCCGACTTCCGCGCCGGAGTGCGTGTGGTACATCGCGCACACGTCGTAGCGGCGATTCAGATCGGCGAGCTTTGCCGCTTCTGGTTTGAGTTCGGCGAGCCGTTCCGGAATCGGTTTGCGGTCGTCGTAACGGAACCCGCCCCAGCGGTAGCGCGTGATCCCCGCCGATTTCATGGCCCGCAGCATTGATTCGGCGTGCGGCGTATTCGCGTCCACGATCCCGGCGGTGACCATCGGCAGATCGAGTCCGGCCTTGCGAATGATCTCCGCGACCTTCGGCAAATCCTGATCGGCGCGTTCGGGAGCGACGTGCCCGCCTTTGCGGACGGTCACGTCAACGCCGTCGAAGCCGATCTCAGCCGCCGTCCCGGCCATCGCCGCCCAGTCGAGAAATTGCAGGTGCTTGGAAAAGACGCAGACCCGGAGCGGCCCGGCGGCCTTGTCCTGCGCTTGTGAAGCGAGGGCAGGGGAGGCGAGTCCCGTCACCACAGCCGCGCCTCCCGCGACCTGAAGGAATTTTCTCCGGCTCGTCATACTGCTCATCCCGTCCTTTTACACAAACAGCGCCGCCGCCCGGGCACGAGCATTGCAACGGGGGGACAACGGCGCTGCGAGTTTTGAAAATATCTGTTACGGGCGATCCTTGAACTTCTCGTACAGCCTGATGTGTTTGTTCATGAGATCGGTCTGGTGGCCGTTGACGAACATGTATTTGAGCTTCGTCCGGTATTCCAGCGGGTCGCCGTCGGTCACGATCAGGTTGGCGACCTTGCCGACTTCGATGCTGCCGACCAGCTTGTCCACGCCGAAGATCTGTGCCGGGTAGATCGTCACCGCCTTGAGCGCTTCTTCCTTCGGCAGACCGAAGGCGGCGGCGGTGCCGGCGTGGTATGGGAGCAGGCGGATGTTCGCGGGCTCGCCGTTGGTCATGATCGCGATCTTCACGCCGGCCTTGTTGAGTTCGCCGGCGCGGGCGTAGGCGATGTCGTAAGGGTCGTCTTCGTTGTCAGGCAGGTCGAGGATCGGGCCGATCAGCACCGGGATGTTTTTCTCTTTCAGTAAGGGTGCGACTTTGATCGCTTCTTCGCCGCCGAAGATGATGATTCGGAGTTTGTACTTGTCGGCCAGTTCGATGGCGCTTTTGATCTCACCCTGACGGCTGGCCGTAACGAGTACCGGGACTTCGCCTTTGACGACCGGGATCAATGCTTCAAGGCCGAGGTCGGTCGGGTGTGCCGGAATGCTTTTGTCTTTCGCCGCGGCTTCCTTCGCCCTGGCGTAGGCTATCGCGTCATCCAGCTTTTTGCGCAACTCTTCGACTCTCTTGTCGCGCTGCTGCCTGAGCGCCTCGGGTGACTGGCCGAATACTCCCCTGAAGAAGCCCCCTCCTCTGCCGCCGCCACCCGCCGTGGGATAAATCAGGCGCATTGCCGCCGGGGCTCTGAGCGCCATCTCCTGCGGCGTCCAGCCGTCTATGTTAATCAGGGCGCACTGGCCGGAGATCACCCCGCCCAGCGGGCAGGTCAGCACTGTCGTCACGCCGTTTGAGCGCGCCACGGGGATCAGTTCGCTGTTCGGGTTGACGGCGGTGAGCGCTTTCATGTTGGAGTTGAACTCGCCGAGTTCGGTGGTGTCCAGGGTGGCATTCACCGCGCCGACTTCGCTCAGGCCCAGGATCGTGCCCGAATCAATCAGCCCCGGGTAGACCGAGAGCCCCGTCCCGTCAATCACTTTGGCATTGCCGGGGACGCTCACCTGTTCGCCGACCGCCGCGATTTTGCCGTCGCGGACGAGTACCGTGCCCTTTTCAATCGTCGCGCCGGTGACCGTGACGATCCTCGCGTTGCGAATGGCGTAGACAGCCGCCGGATCGTATTTTGACTGGCTGAAGATCGGCAAAGCCAGAAGGCAAAAGGCAAAGGGCAAAAGGCAGAAGGCAAAAGGGCGTTTTGCTGGTTTCATGTCCTGTTTCTCCGATTTCGTTCCCACAGAGGCAAGAGGCAGGTGAGTCATCGCGGCATTGATTTTTGCCTTCTGATATTTGCCTTTTGCCTTTTGATTCTCTTTCCTATGGATGGATGTGCCCGTCCAGATCGTCTTCAGTCAGAGTCGGAAGCGGCAGCGTCTGCTGCTGCGTCGGCTGTCGCTCTCCCGGCATCTTCTTCTCGCGCTCGATCAGATCCTTCTTCTCTTTGGCGAGCAACGGGCGCCGCTCCAGATCGGCTTTGCGGTCGAAGTAGACTTCGCCTTCGATCAGCGTCATCTCGGGCCGCGAGTAGACGCTGAACGGGTGGCCGTTGAAGATGACCAGGTCAGCGTCCTTACCGACGTCAATGCTGCCGACGCGCTTATCCATCCTGATCTGGATCGCCGGATTGAGCGTGATGAGCCGCAGCGCCTCTTCTTCGGTCAGGTCGCCGTACTTCATCATCTTGCCGGCCTCCTGATAAAAGCGGCGCGCGTGTTCGTTGCTGTCCGAATGGATCGAGACGACGATGCCTTTGTGCGTCATGACCGCCGCGTTGAAGGGGATCGCGTCGTAGGCCTCCATCTTGTACGCCCACCAGTCGGGCAGGATCGAGGCGCTCGCGCCGTGCTTCGCGATCTCGGGCGCGACCTTGTACCCTTCCAGCACGTGCTGGAACGTGTGAACCCTGATGCCGAACTCTTCGCACAGCCGGGCGAGCATCATGATTTCGTCGGCGCGGTAACAGTGCGAGTGAATATCCATTTTGCCGCGCAGGACGTCGGCGATGGCTTCGAGCTTGAGGTCGCGGCGCGGCGGCAGCGGGTTTTCACCGCGCTTCTTCGCGGCCTCGTACTCATCCCACTTCCGGATGTATTCGCGCCCCTGGGTGAAGGCTTCGCGGATCGTCTCTTCGACGCCCATGCGGGTGGCCGGGAAGCGGCGGGGCGCGCCGGGCTGCAGGGTGGAGTTCGACCGCTTCGGGTTTTCGCCGAGCGCGAATTTGATCGTCCGCGGCGCGTCGGCCACGTACATCTCTTCGACGGGCCGGCCCCATTTCAGCTTGATGATCGAGTTCTGCCCGCCGATGGCGTTGGCGCTGCCGTGCAGCTGGTGAATCATCGTCATCCCGCCCGCGAGCTGCCGGTAGATGTTGACGTCGGTGTCATCCACGACGTCGCGCATCCTGACCATGGCGGTGACTGAGAGCGAGCCTTCGTTGACCGAATCGAGCGCCGTGTGCGAGTGCGAGTCAATGAAACCGGGCGTGACGTACATCCCAGTCGCATCAATGACTTTGGCGTTCGGCCCGGCCTTGACGTTCCTGCCGACCGCCGCGATTTTGCCGTCGCGGATCAGGATCGAGCCGTTCTCAATCGTCCCGTGCGACGCGGTCATAATCGTCGCGTTGCGGATGAGCGTCTCACTTGAGCCGCCGGACGAAGTGTTGCGCTGCGCCTGTGCGGTGATGCCGAGCGCCAGCACCAGAATCATCAGCCGGATAATTTGACTTGTTTTCATCGGTGACTCCTGTCTGAGGTGTCAGGCAAACGGGGCGGTTTGCCTGACAGGCTTATTGCGGCTTGCGGTTGCCGCTGAAATCGAAGCTCTGTCCCATGGCGTTCATCGTGCCGGTGATCGAATTGCCTTCGATTCTGCCGGTCGCCGTGACGAGCATTTCATGGTCCTGGGAATTGACCTTGAAGCTGAAGGTGATTTCACTCCCATTGATTTTGCCATCGCTGATCGGCACGGTCCCGAAAGGCGTGGTGGTTTCGCCGGTGATCGTCTCGCCTTCCTGATGAAGCGTCAGGGTGCCGGGCAGCTGGCCCTGGGGCGAATTGACGGTGAGCGTCCAGACGCCAGCGGCTGAGACCGCAGCAGGCGGGGTTGCGCCACCGCCGCCCCTCGGGCCTCTTCCCGGGCCGGCGGGTCTGGCCGTCTCCGGCGCCTTGACGGCGTACGGTTTGCCGTCAACGAAGACGTGTCTGACCTTCATGTCTCTGGCGAAGAGGTCGCCGCTCGTGACGATCAGGTTGGCGATCTTGCCCTTCTCGATGCTGCCGAGTTGTTCGCTGACGCCGAAAATCTGCGCCGGGTAGATCGTCAGCGCCTTGAGCGCCTCTTCCTTCGGCAGCCCCGCTTCGATTGCGCGGGCGGCGTTGGCGATGAAATCCTGCGGGCGGGCGAGCGAGCCCGACTGGAAGGCAAATCTGACGCCGGCCTTGTGCAGGGCGGCGGCAGACTTCGGCGCTTCGGCGCGTTCGCGCAGCACGCGCAGCGGTTCGGATTCGGGGTCTTCGAGGCCCTGAGGCTTCTGCGGGAAGCTCAGGCTGAGCAGCACCGTCGCGTTCTTCTGCTTCAGCCAGTCAGCAATCGCGTAGCTCTCGGTCGCGCCGGCCAGCATGTATTTCAGGTTGAATTCTTCGGCCAGCCCGACGGCGCGCTTCATTTCGCGCGCGCTGCCGGCGTTCAGGATCACGGGCAGTTCGCCGTTGATCACGGGTTGCAGCGAGGCCAGCGATTTGTTGACCGCCGGGCGGGTCATGCCGCGCTGCGATTTGTTGTAGCGCGCCCACTCGTCGCGGTAATGCTGCGCGTCGAGCAGCGATTGCCGCAGGAAGGAGAAGACGCCCATGAGCGATTGCGGGTACCCGCCGCGCGACCCCGTGAAGGCGATGCTCAGCGAAGCCGGCGCCTTCAGGATCAGCTTCTCGGCACTGTCATCGCCGAGGTTGATGAATGCGGTCTGCCCGCGGAAGACGCCGTCGCGCAGGCCCGAGAGCGCCGCCGTGATCCCGGCGCTGCGCTGCTGGTCGAAAGTCTCCGCGCTCACCTGCAACTGATCCGCGACTGTCGTTTCAGGCAGCAATCCGGCATTCGGTTGCGCCGCGCTCGTCGTCGCGACGAATGCCTGTGCCGGATTGCCGCCTGCGCCGGAGCCGCGCTGAGGCTGCTCCGGCGGCCTGATGCCGTAGCTGGTGTATGAATCAATCAGGCCGGGATAAACCGTCATGCCGGCGGCATCAATCACGCGCGCGTCGCCGGGGATTGCGATGTCGGCCCCGACGGCTTCAATCAGCCCGTTGCGGATGACGACCGTGCCGTTCGGGATCGTGGCGCCGGTGACGGTGACGACGGTGCCACCCTTGATCGCCCAGGCTTCGCCTTCGAGCGGGCGAGTTTCGGCCCGACGGGAGGCGGAGATGAGCGTGAGTGACAGGATTAAGGAGATGACACAGGTGAGTCGGAAATAGCCTCTGATCCTCATATTGAAGCAGACTCCTGTTGCCGGAAGCGGATGATATTTTTTCGTTTACTGGCGACGCAGAAAGGCAGCGCATCGCTTGCTGGTTTGAGTTTACGTAAAACTGGCATGGGTAATCTACCGTAAGCGGCACGCCTGGCGCAATGCGAACCCGCCCGTCCCGGGCCGGTAACATTAAATCAGAGCATTCCGGGCGGAGAGTCGTTATAATGGGCACCCCACGGAACGCGGTCGTTCCACGAGAATCGAAGCGTAAGCATAATTCGCAACCTTGAAAGAAAGGTGCTTCCCCTCGAAAGCAAGAGCGTCCCACCCGCCTGATTACAGGGAAAGGCCCGAATGAATTGGCCACGGACCCCGGAAGTAAACCGGCGGGGAGACCCACGCGCTCTCTCCAGCGCTCCCCGGATTGATAACGGGCCGGGCGATTGATGCAGAGGCTTCAATACAATCAGGAGAACTTATCTCGTGTTCATTCCCATGCTGTCGAATGTACGCAGAGTGCTGGCCGACCCCGATGTGGCCATTGATCTGGGAACTGCCAACACTCGTCTTTACGCCCGGGGGCGCGGGCTCGTCGCTGATGAACCATCCATTGTCAAACTCCGACCCGACACGGGCCTCGTCGAAGCCGTCGGCGCACGCGCCGCGAGGAAGTCTGTTTACGGCACGGCGCCCGGGGTCGTCGCTCCACTGCGCGCCGGTGTCGTCGCCGACGTCGGGGCCGCGACCGCGCTGCTCACGCCGCTGCTGCGCCGCGTCCGCCGGTTCGGGATGATCAAACCCAGAGTGCTGGCCTGCGTCCCCACGGACGCGCGCGAGAATGAGCGCGACGCCGTGATCGAAGCCACCCGCCGCGCCGGGGCTTCGTCGGTCGCGCTCGCGCCCGAACCCCTCGCCGCCGCCATCGGCAGCGGGATGGATGTCTCTTCAGAATACGCCCGGATGCTCGTGGACATTGGCGACGGCGTGACGGATATCGCGGTCATCCGGTCAGGCTCGCTGGTCACGACCGCCGCCATCCGCACCGCCTGCAGCGACCTGTTGCGGGCCGTCCGCCGTTCAGTCGCGCAACGTCACGGCGTGGAACTTTATCAGCGCGAAGCCGAACGCCTGATCCGCACCGTCGGGGCCGGCAGCCGTAAAAATTCCCTCTTCCCTTACATTGTGGCCGGCGCCGACTGCCAGACCGGCCTGCTGCGCAGAGTCCCGGTCAGCGGTCAGGAAGTGGCCGAGGCAATCAACCAGGTGATTGCGAAGATCATCGGCTTTATCGGCCGGACGGTGCGGGAACTCCCGCCCGAACTGGCCTGCGAGGTGATCGAGAGCGGCATCAGCCTGACCGGCGGCGGGGCCTGCCTGCGCGGCGTCCCGGATCTGATCGCGGCGGAGACCTCGCTCGCCGTTTACCCTGCCCGTGACCCGATGCGCGCGGTGATCAACGGCGCTCGCCAGATGCTCGCGGTCGGGGCTGTCACGGGGCTTTGGAACAACTGAAGTCTGAAGCAGACGCCCCCGCTTCAATGTCCAGTCCGGATTCCATTCGACAGAATTCAGTTCAGATAATTTTCTTCGACGCGGCCGGGACGCTCTTCGAGGTGCGGGGGAGCGTCGGCGAAATTTACAGCGCTGCTGCGCAACGTTATGGGGTTGAAGTCGAACCCGCCTCTCTGCAGCAGGAGTTTCTGCGCCACTTCCCGGCGCAGCCGCCGCTCGCCTTCCCGCGCGGCACACCCGAAGCCGAGCTGCACCGACTCGAAAAAGAATGGTGGCGGCGCCTCGTTCAGGCAGTCTTCGCGGACCGCGGCCCTTTCCCACGCTTCGATGAATTCTTCGACGGGCTTTACGAATTCTTCCGCGGCGGCGAAGGCTGGCGGCTTTACGATGACACCGTCCCGACGCTCGAAGCGTTGCAGGCCCGCGGGCTGCGGCTGGCCGTGATCTCGAATTTCGATTCGCGGCTGGATGATGTGCTTCGGGCTTTGCGGATCGGGCATTACTTCGCCGCCGTTCACCTTTCAACCCGCGCGGGCGCCGCCAAACCCGACCCTGCTATTTTCCGTGCCGCGCTCGAACGCCATCAGGTCTCAGCCGCTCACGCCATCCACGTCGGCGATGGCCTGCGCGAAGACGCTCGGGGCGCAGCCGCAGCCGGTGTTAACGCCATCTGGCTTGATCGCGATCAAAGTGAGAGTGAGAATGGCGGCCTGACACGGATTACACGGCTCGGTCAGTTGCTCGAACTGCTGTGAGGCCCGATCATTCAACAATATTCAGTACAGGAAGACACCAGATGTCAGAACAGAAGGGTCAGTCCGGACGCAATGAACCGAAAGCAGACCGCCCGCATATGCCCGGTTATGGAATTCTCGCCGCCGATGAGGGCAGCGGATTGCTGCCGTGGTCGTGGGCGACCGAGCGTCTGGAGGGGGCGCGCAATTACTGGCTCTCGACCACGCGGCCCGACGGGCGACCGCATGCGATGCCGGTGTGGGGTGTCTGGCTGGATGACAGGCTCTGGTTCAGCACGGGGAAAGAATCGCGGAAGGCCCGTAATATTGCCGCCAATCCAAACTGCGTGGTGTGTTCCGACTTCGGCGATGAAGCCGTCATTATCGAAGGCGTTGTCGAAAGCATTACTGATCCTGTTCTCTACCGGCAGTTCGCCGAGGCCTACGAGGCGAAATACCAGTGGGACATGGAAGGGTTCGCCGAGCCGCTTTACGCCGTCCGGCCTGCCACAACCTTCGCGTTCATCTCCCGCACGAGCGAGTTCACCGGCAGCGCAACGCGATGGAGATTTGACAAGGAATAGTTGGCCGCAATTCAATCTGAACCGGAAGCCCCACCCGTGCGTTTACTGTGACGCCAGACGAAACACGCCGGATTGCCAGGTGGTAAGGGCGATCAGACCCGAAGACAGATCAAATTACTTTCCAACCGGGAGGGAATCGAAATGAACCGACGGACATCACGTATGGTCGTCTCTGTCCTGTGCCTGCTGCTGTTGCTCGGCGCGCCGCTGCCGGCGCAGCAGCCATCACCCGCCAAAGACAAGAACGACCCGATTGAGCGGATCAAAGACGAGGGCATGAATCGCTCGCAGGTCATGCAGACTCTGAGTTACCTGACCGACGTGATCGGCCCGCGCCTGACTGCCTCGCCGAATCTGAAGCGGGCCAACGAATGGACGCGCGACAAACTGACCGAATGGGGCTTGCAGAATGCGCACCTTGAGCCTTGGGGGCCGTTCGGTCGTGGCTGGTCGCTTAAACATTTCGCGGCGGAAATAGTCGAGCCGCAGGCCATCCCGCTGATCGCGTTCCCGAAAGCGTGGTCGCCCGGCGTGAACGTCACCGGTGCTGAAATTGTTTACGTTGACGCGAAGGACGAGGGCGAATTGCAGAAGTTCAAGGGCACGCTCAAAGACAAAGTGGTGATGATCAGCAAGCCGCGCGAAATCAAGGCGCGTTTTGAAGCGCCCGGCAAACGGCTTGAGGAAAAAGACCTGCTGCGGCTGGCCGACGCGCCCGATCCGAATTCGCGCCAGCGCGGCCCCTCGCCATTCGAGGACCCGCAGCTGAAAGACTTTATCAACCAGGCGATCTTCGGCGCGAAGCGATTGAAATTCTGCGCCGAAGAAGGCGCCGCGCTGATCGTGGAAAGCAGCCGTTCCGGCGACGGCGGCACCATCTTTCTGGAATCAGCAGTCGTGCCTCAGGCCCTGGACACCTCATCCATGATGGCGACGGTCAGAAGCCTCTTCCTCGGCAAGGTCAATCCTTACGACAAAGACGCGCCGAAGATTCCCGCGCAGATCACCGTCGCCTCCGAGCATTACAACCGCATCGTGCGTATGATTCAGGCGGGCGAGAAGGTAAGGATCAGCGTCGGGCTGGACGTGGAGTTTCACGATCAGGATCTGATGGCTTACAACACGATTGCCGAAATCCCCGGCACCGACAAGAAAGACGAACTCGTCATGGTCGGGGCGCATATGGATTCGTGGCACAGCGGCACGGGCGCGACCGACAACGGCGCGGGCTGCGGCGTGGCGATGGAAGCCGTGCGCATTCTCAAGGCGCTTAATTTGCAGCCGCGCCGCACCATCCGCATCGGCTTGTGGAGCGGTGAAGAGCAGGGCATCTTCGGTTCGCGCGCTTACGTCGCGCAGCATTTCGGCAAACCCGAGGAATCCGAAGACGCGAGCTTTATGCGGATGGTAATGGGCGGCGGCGCGCCGCCGAAAATTACCCGCGGCCCCGAATACGACAAGCTGTCGGGTTATTTCAACCTCGACAACGGCACGGGCAAAATTCGCGGCGTCTATTTGCAGGGGAACGAAGCAGTGCGCCCGATCTTCCGCGAGTGGCTGGCCCCATTCCGCGAAGCCGGCGCGGCCACGCTCTCGATTTCCAACACGGGCGGCACCGATCACCTCTCGTTTGACGCCATTGGGCTGCCGGGCTTCCAGTTCATACAGGACGAAGTCGAATACGGCTCCCGCACGCACCATTCCAACCAGGACGTGTTTGACCGGATTCAGGCCGACGATATGAAACAGGCGGCGACGATCATGGCCGCGTTCCTTTACCAGACGGCGATGCGCGATGAGAAACTGCCGCGCAAGCCTGTGAAGTAGGTGGCACGCTCCCTGAGCGCAGGCCGCTGGTCTCGGGACAACTCTGCTGTTCGCGGGGCGGACAGCCTGCAAAATGTCAGCCGCCCGACCGTCGCGCGAGGGCGGCTGACATTTTGCAGGCTCCTTTTACTCTATGGCTGGCCGTTCCAGTCACCGGCGAGGGGCTGATCTCCCGCCTGCCCGAAGCTGACGACGATGTCGCCGTTGCCGGTCCCAGTGGCATTGACATTATTTAGAGCGAAGATCTGGGCGTTGGGGTTGAAGATACCGATCGTATCCACTCCATCGCCGTCCCAGTCCCCGGCCACCGGCAGGAAGCCCGGCTGGCCGAAGGCGAAGGCCGGGATGTCAACCACTCCGTTAAAGCTGTTGCTCAGGAAGAAGGTGGCCGCCCCAGGCCGGAACACCCCGACCGTGTCAATGCCGTCACCATTCCAATCCCCGACGATGGGAATGTCGCCCGCCTGGCCAAGCGTGACGGTGATGTCAACCGTCGGGGATGAATTGTTGATGTTCGGGCTGTTGGTCAGCAGGAACGTCCCGTTGCGAAAGACGCCGACCGTGTCAATCCCATCCCCATCCCAGTCGCCCACCACGGGCAGATCGCCCGCCTGGCCGAAGTTATTGAGGAAGATGATGCTTCCCATGCCTGGCAGGCAGATGAAGCAGTTGGATCGTCGCAGCAGAAACTGGCCTGTTGAAGGGCGGAAGACGCCGACTTCATCCTGCCCGTTGCTGTCCCAGTCACCGGTCAGTGGAATATCGCCCGCACCGCTGAAGTTCACCGTGATGTCTGGATTGCCCGCGGTGTTGGAATTGCGCAGGAGGAAGTCCGTGACCGAAGGCCGGTAGACGCCGATAGTGTCCGGGAAGGTCGAGCCGATCTTCGCCACGAAACCATCTGATGTGCCATTGAACAGCCCATGAAACGTGGGCTGGAAAGCGCCCGGCGTGGTCGGCAGGCTTGAGAACGCGAGTCCGGCCAGATAGACGTTGCCTTTTGGATCGAGCGCAATCGCCCGGGCCACGGTCCCGGTTCCGCCGAAGGTAGTTGCGTAGAGAACCCTGGGCACGGTGGTACTGGAAACGGAGGCTTCGATCTTGGCCACGAAAGACGTGCCCTGAAGATTCGCCGGGAAGGGGGGGGCCACCGCCCCCACCGGGAAAGTCGCGCCCGAAGTCGTGCGCCCGGTGACGTAGGCGTTGCCTGCCGAATCAATTGCCAGGCCGAGCCCCTCCTCGCCGTCGGTGGTCGTGTTGCCATTATCCCCGCCGAGGAAGCTCGAGTAGAAGAGGGCCGTGCCGTCGGCGTTGAGCTTCGCCACGAACGCCTCGCCGTTGAACTGCCGCGAGTCGAAGGCGTTGCGCAGCGGGAAGGAGGTCGCGGAGGAGCTGGTCGCCCCGGTGATGTAAGCGCGCTGGGCGGCGTCAACGGCGACGGCCTCGGCCCGGTCATTGCCATTGCCGCCGAAGTAAGTCAGGTACGTGAGCGAGGAATCGCCGCTCGCTTCGGTATCAATCTTGGCAACGAATCCGTCAGTGCCGCCCCCCTGAAACGCCGCCCGCAGCGGGGGTAATGATTGCCCCGCCGGGGCTTTCGTCTCCAGATCGTTTGAGCCGGTGCTGCCGACGACGTAAGCGTTGCGGGCGGCGTCCACGGCAATGCCTTTGCCGACGTCCTCGCCACTGCCGCCCAGATAGCTGGCGTAGAGCAGCGTGTCATCGCCGTTCGCGGCGGCCGGGTTGAAGACGGCGATGAAGGCATCCGCCACCCCGAATGAAGAGCGCCGTGAGTTCTGAAAAGCGTTCTTCGTGGGCAGGTCGTTGGATGTGGTCCTGCCGGTGATGTAGATGCGGCCGGCGGAGTCTGTCGCAATGGCCCGCCCTTCATCAAAACCGGCTTGGTCGCCCCAGCGGCTCCGGGTCCCGCCGAAGAAGGTCGAGTAGAAAAGCCCGTTGCCGGCCGCATTCAGGACCGTCACGAACGCATCGTCATTGCGACAGGGGCCACGACTTGAATAAGGCGCCTCGCAGGCAAGATTGCTGCCCTGGTCCTGGTAGGCATTGGGAGTAGAGGGAAAGCCGCTGAGGCTTTTTTCATTGTCAACTGTCCCGGTAATGCATGCCTTGCCATCGCTGGTCACCGAAATTGCATTGGCGCCGGCATCTGAGGTGAAGACATCAGGGCGCCCGATAAAAGTGGAGTAGATGATGTCCGTGCCGCTGGCATTTAGTTTCGTCACAAAAGCGGCCCCTGCTCCTGAGTGCGGCCCTTTAGTTTCAGCTATTCCATTTTCCAGTGGGAAGTCGGCAGGGATGCTTCGTCCTGTGATGTAAGCATTTCCGCTGCCGTCTGCCGCAATGCCGTTGGCATTGTCAACGTCACTGCCGCCCAGGTAGGTCGAATAAACAAGCTGTGGATCAATCACCAGCGGCCGGCTCGCATCATATGCCGCCACTGTAAAGCCGACTTCGCGCCGGCCCTTGAGTATATACTTCCCGGCGACGGTCTTTCTGCCCTGCTCGCCCTCCTGATAGATCACTGGCGCGTGCTGCACCACCTCGCCCGCCTTCGTCTCCACGACCAGATTGCCCCCGCCATCGAGCCGGAGTTGATCGGCGCCCCCGAACCGCAGCCTGATCTGCGCCGGGTCAGCGCCCGGCCTGACGATGAAGTCGTACTCAAGCTGGTGCTGCCGGCCGTACCAGACCAGATCAATGCCGGGCCAGACCGCGGTGTAACGGACCTCGCGATAAGTCGGGATGTCGGTGTGCCACTGCGAGCGGTCATTGCCGATCAGGTAATTGCTCCGGCCCTCAAGCTGCTCCTGTCCCTCGACCTGCGGCGCCGTATTGGCACCCACCAGCTTCAGGCGCAGCGTGGCGAAGGATGAAGGATGAGGGATGAAGGCAGAATCAGAGGGGACCTCTGATTCTGCCTTCATCCTTCCGCTTTCACCCTTCCGCAGCGCCAGCACGGCTTCGGTGGCCGTCAGCCAGAGCGTATAGCCCCGGCCGCGCGCGCGGAATTTAACCGCCGAATTAATTTGCCCCTGATTGGGTTCAAAACTGAGCGGCAGTTTGCCGTAGTTCTCGATCACTCTGGCTTTCATTGCCGAGTCAGATGGCGTCACTTTCTCGCGGCTGCCGGTCGGCGCCAGGGCCGCGGCTGCTGCGCGGTGTAACTTCATTGCGGGTGGGCTGCCGCTCCGGCCTGACGCCGTCAGCGGTGACAGGGCCGGGCCGATGATCAGACCGAGCGTCAGGACGGCCACGGTCAGGTGGTTGTTTTTGGGAAATGATGATCTGGTGCGGGTCATAGCGGATTCTCCTTCGCTGGCAAGTTGCATTGTCGGACAGGGAGTGCGCGGCGTCGTGCCGCCGCAAAATCTCTCCCGCCCGGCGGTTTCCCTTCGCCGCCCACGATAGTTCCATCGCACCGCCCGGGTCTTGAGAGGAAGTTGAATTTATTCTGAGATTTTCTTCAAAGGTGAAAACTCAGGTTCTTCAGAGAGGGCTGAGAACAATGATCAGCTTACGGCATGAGGAGTTGCAGATTCCCGCGTGACCGATTTGTGGAGTGGTAATCAGGCCTCTGGCAAAAGTGTCAGAGGCGGGAATTATAAAGCAGGCGGCGACAAGTATTGCTGTATTGACTGCTGATGCCAGCGCAGCAGTCAGCCCTGTGCCCGCAAGTGCGCCTTAAGGAACCGTCCGGTGTGTGACCTCCCGCACGCGGCGATCTCTTCCGGCGTACCCGTCACCACCACTTCGCCGCCCGCGTGCCCGCCTTCCGGCCCGAGGTCAATCACGTGATCGGCCGTCTTGATCACGTCCAAGTGGTGTTCGATCAACAGCACCGTGTGCCCGGCGTCCACCAGCCGGTTCAGAGACTCCAGCAGCCGCTCGATGTCCGCCAGATGCAGACCCGTGGTCGGCTCGTCGAGGATATAGACCGTGTGCTTCGCCCGTTGCAGCCGGCTCATCTCCGTCGCGATCTTGATCCGCTGCGCCTCGCCACCCGAGAGCGTCGTCGCCGACTGGCCCAGCGTCAGGTATCCCAGCCCCAGGTCTTTGAGTACCTCGATCTTCCTGCCCACCGCCGGCTCGGCGGCGAAGAATGTCACGCCTTCCTCGACCGACATATTCAGCACGTCGTCAATGGTTTTGCCGCGCAAGGTGACTTCAAGCGTCTCGCTGTTGAACCGTGCGCCCTTGCACGCGCCGCAGATCACCTCCACGTCGGGCATGAAATAAAGCTGCGTAGTGATCACGCCCTCACCCTGGCACTCCTCGCACCGGCCGCCCTTGACGTTGAAGCTGAACCGTCCCGGCTTGTAGCCGCGCTCCAGCGCGAGCGGCGCGCGCGTGAACAGATCGCGGATCGTGTCGTAGAAGCCGACATACGTCGCAGGGTTCGACCGGCTGTTGCGCCCGATCGGCGACTGGTCAATGTTGACGACTTTGTGTACGTACTCTATACCGTCCACGCCGTCGTGCCTGCCCGGCAGCGTGCGCGTGTCTTCGAGCCGCTTCCACAGCGCCTTGTAGAGGATTTCGTTGACGAGCGTACTCTTGCCCGACCCGGAGGCGCCGGTGATCGCGACGAGTTGCCCGAGCGGGAACGTCACGTCAATTGCCTTGAGATTGTTTTCCCGCGCGCCGCGCACCACGAGCGCTTTGCCGCTGTTCTGGCGCCTGGCTTTTGGCGTCGCGATTGACCGCCTGCCCGAAAGGAACTGCCCCGTCGGCGACGCCTTGCACGCGAGTACGTCGTCAAGTCGCCCCTGCACCACCACTTTGCCGCCGTGGACTCCGGGGCCGGGGCCCATCTCGACGACGTGGTCGGCGGCGCGGATCGTGTCCTCATCGTGTTCGACGACGATGACCGTGTTGCCGATGTCGCGCAGGCTCCTGAGCGTCGCGATCATCTTCACATTATCCTTCGGGTGCAGGCCGATGCTCGGCTCGTCAAGCACGTAGAGCATCCCCATCAGCCCCGACCCAATCTGCGTGGACAGGCGGATCCGCTGCGACTCGCCGCCTGAGAGCGTTCCCGAGCGGCGGTTGAAGTTCAGATAGTCGAGCCCGATGCCCAGGAGCAGTTCCAGCCGGGCGCGGATTTCACCGAGTACCTGCCGGCCCGCATCGGCGCCGCGCCCCGTGGGTTTGATCGTGCCGAGGAAGGCGTGCAGCTCATCGAAATTCATCTGGCCAAAATCCTGGATGGTCCTGCCCGCGATGGTGAACAAGAGCCTCGTCGCCCGCAACCGCGCGCCGTTGCAGTCGGGGCAGGTGCGTTCCACCATCACCTTGTCGAGCCAGGCCTCCATCCCGGAGCTGGCTTCGCCGCGTTGCCGGTAGCGGCGGTAATTCCGCTCAATGCGGCGCGCGATCCCGCCGAAGCCGACCTCTTTGCCTTCCCAGTCGCCGCGTTTGTCTTTGGCCTCGGGCGGACAGGCCGTCAGGATCTTCTTCTCGACGCCGTAGAGGATCGCGTGGCGCACCGTCTCGGGCAGTTTCTCCCACGGCGCATCGAGCGAGAACCCGAGCGCCTGCGCAAGGCTGTACATCATCCGCCCGTCCCAGGTGTCCGGGTTGTACTTGAGCGCCTCGCGCACAAAGCACCCGCCGCGGATGCTGCGCCGCGGGTCGGGGATGAGCAGTTCGGGGTGAGTGAGCTTGTCCACGCCGAGGCCGCCGCACGTCCGGCAGGCGCTCTCGGGGTTGTTGAAGACGAAGTAGTCGGGCTGGATGTCGCCGTAGATGAAGTGATGCGTCGAGCTGCACGAGGCACGGTAAAAGCGCTCGCTTTCAACCTTGCTCGCGCCTTTGATGATGTGAACCTGCATGAGCCCGTCGCCCACGAGCAGCGTGGCAGCGATCCCCGCCTTGATCGCCTTCTCGTGCTTCCGGCTGACCACGAACCGATCCACGACGGCGTCCAGGTCCCGCACTTTCGATTCGTCAGGTTCGATCTGCTCGGAGATGTCCACCGGCCTGCCGTCAATGATCAGCCGCCGGCAGCCTTTTTTGCGCACTTCGGTGAAGACGAAGTCCAGATCCTCGCCGTAAACCCTGAACACGGGCGCCCGCAACTCTATCTCTGCGCCTTCGGGGAGCGTGAGGATCGCTTCGAGAATCTGGCTTGAAGTGAGCTTGGGCGTCGGCTCGCCGGTGCGCGGGCAGTGCGCCTCGGCGATTGTGGCGAACAGGAGGTTCAGGTAGCTGGCGATGTCGGTCATCGTGCCGACGGTCGAGCGCGGGTTGCTGGCGATGGTCTTCTGCTCGATGGAGATTACGGGCGAGAGGCCGAAGACGAAATCCACGTCGGGTTTCGCCACTTGGGCGACGAACCGCCTGGCGTAGCTCGACAGAGATTCCATGTAGCGCCGCTGCCCCTCGGCGTAGATTGTGTCGAACGCGAGGCTCGACTTGCCCGAACCCGAAAGCCCGGTGACGACGACGAGGCTGTCGCGCGGGATCTCGAGCGAGATGTTCCTGAGGTTATGCGCGCGCGCGCCCTGCACCGCGATCGTCGTGCGGGCGGCAGTCTTCGGCGCACCCACGTTGGCAACTTGTCCGATTCCCCCCTGACGGGAAGGGGAGGCAGGTGGTGCCGCTTTCCTGCCGTTTCGCTTCAGCGCAGCTTTAGAAGCCATCCTGTGGTTCCCCCATGTAAAAGAATGCCAGCTCCTGCACCTGGACGTTGCTCTTCTTCGTCAGACGGACGGGCACGCCTGCCTTGCCGATGAGCCCCCGATCCGCCAGGTACTCGCACGCCGCGGTCACACCACTCACGCCGAAGTTCCGTTTGAAATAATCCTCGATTTCGCCGCACGAGCGCGCTTCTCCGACTTCGCGCAGGTACTCGATCACCGGCCCGAACAGCATCGCCGCACGTTCCGCGACGTAGCGGTCAACCGCGTCGAGCGCCGCTTGTACGTTCTTTCGCGTCTTCCTGGAGTTGAGCAGGTCGGCGTAAATCGTTTTGAAGAAGGCCGGGTCGAGCTTCATCGCCTGCGGGATCACCTCACGGTCGGCCAGCAGGCGCGCGCCAATCACTTCGATCTTTGCCAGTGGAGTCGCGGCGTAGAGAATCCAGAGCGCCGTGTAGTCGAGGTCGCCGCGCGTAACGAAAAATTTGTGGGCCTTGTAGATCGCGGAGAGCGCGTTCGTCGCCGCGCGCAGGAGCTGCACCTGCACGTCGCGAGCGCCGATCTCATGAAGCCCGGCGCAGAGGTCAGCGATGGTCTGATCATGCGTATAGAGCAGCCGGCCCTTCGCCAGAAACGAGTGCATGAATGAGTTGTGGACTGAACCTTCGACCGTCCTGCGAAACTCCGCGCGCGGCATGAGGAACGCGTGAATGTTCACCCCGTCAGCGTAAAGCGAGAGGTCTGTCGGCCCCCCCTTCCTGTCATCAACCGTCACGAGTACCAGGTCAATGTCGGACTTCGCCCAGACCGTGTCGTGCGACAGGCTGCCGCAGAGGATGGCCGCGAGGACCGAAGCGTCCCTTTGCACCTGCCCGATAAGCGCGTCGAGCGCTTCAGTAAACTTTTGTTGGATCGCCTCGTCCCTCATCTATGGTCCCTGGAGACGCCAAAGAGACTCTGACGCACAAGTTCAACGGCCTTGTTCACCGGGTGACGCGCTCGCTATCAAGCCCATTGACTATGAGAAGCCGCTCCGCCTGCAACAGTGTCAGACCTTCTCCGTTCCCAAAATCGATCTTTCGACTTCTCTTTCCGCTTCACCGGCTATGGGACTCGTTCGGCGCACGATGGCGCGCGTTCTCGTCACGCGGGAACGCCTCGTCCCGACCGACGATCCCGCTTGGGGCGGGGGCAGTGGCGAACTCAGTCTTCAACTTACCGCTTTCTTCACGAGCGCGCTGATCCTTGCCTCTTCGGTGGCAGTCAACTCCTTCAGCGCGAAGGCGACCGGCCACAGGGCGCCTTCGTCGAGGTTCGCCGCGTCGTTGAAGCCGAACGTCGCGTACCTCGTCTTGAACTTCTGCGCGCTTTGGAAGAAGCAGACGACCTTGCCGTCCCTGGCATACGCGGGCATCCCGTACCAGGTTTTCGGCGAGAGGGCTGGCGCGCTGGCTTTGATGATCGCATGGAGCCGCCTGGCCATGGCGCGATCCGGTTCCGGCATCTCGGCGATCTTCGCGAGTACATCGCTTTCCCCGTCCGCCTTGTTCGCGCGCGCTTCCGCCTTCAACTCCTGGGCGCGATTCTTCATCGCGGCTCGTTCCTCGTCCGTGAATCCTCCGGACTTCTTGTTGATCGCGGTGGTACTCCTGGCGGATTTTTGCGTGTCCTTCTTTGGGCTCATAGAAACCTCCTCATACTCACTTGGGTTGGAAACCTCGCCGCAGTTCGAATGCGGACCCGCGCTATCCTAACCCGCGCCGCCTGACGCCTGAATTAAGCCGCGCCGCGTAGCGGCGTCGGCTTGAATGAATAGTCAGGCCGCAGGGTCTTCGTGTTTGAATTACACGGGTCACTTCTGTGCCGGCATGGCGCTCATGTGGACGAGCCCCCACCCGTGGCCGTCTGGGTCGACAAAGCTGTGCGTATACATGAAGCCGTAATCCTCCGGCTTGTCGTAGGTCGAGCCGCCCGCGGCGACCGCTTTGGCGACAAGATCATCTACCTGCTCACGACTCTCGCAACTGAGGGTGAGCAAAACCTCGGCGGCCTTGCTCGTATCGCAGATGGCTTTGGGCGTGAAGTCACGAAACCTGGCGTGCGTAAGCAACATGACAAGAATCGTGTCGCTGACGACGATGCACGCGCCAGAGCCGTCGGTGGTCTGCGGATTGTGTGAGTAGCCGAGTGCCTTGAAGAAGGCAATTGACTTTGGGAGGTCGGCGACCGGGAGGTTGATGAATACTTGTTTGCTCACAGATTTCTCCTTTGTGTTGCTGGTTGTGATGATGTGTGGTGCGGCCTAACGAGCGTTAAGCTGCTTCCGCGAATACGCATACTATATCGGGTTCCCTTTGGGTGTCCGGGTTGCGATCCAATGGAATCAATGGTTCCGCCGCATGAAAAACCGTACACTGAAAAGGAATCCGCTCTAAGTGCAACACGGCCAAGCGACCGCTGGTGGCTCAATAGAGGGAAAGGCGACCTGGGAGAGCGTAGACTTCAGTTCCGATGGCTACCTTCTCGGCTCATACCGCATCGCCACCGCCCCCGAGCCGAACTCCAGCCGGCTCACAAGCTTCAAGTCGACACGCTTCGATAGTCCCGCAAACAACGTCGGCCCATGGCCCGCTAGCCTGGGCTGCACGACGAACTCGTACTCATCGATCAATCCCAGCTCCGCCAACGCCAGCGGGAGCTTCACGCCTCCCACGAACAGTCCCTTACCCGACTCCCGCTTGAGCTGCTCGACGGCCTTCCCGAGATCCCCGCGCACGAACTCCGCGTTCCAATCGACGCGGTCCAGGGTGTTCGACACAACGTATTTCTTTGCCGCGTCGATCGTCCGGGCGAAGGGTTCCATCCAATCAGCCATCCAATCCGGCCTCGCTCCCGCCGGCCATCGCCACCCCGCCTCCATCATTTCGTAAGTCACCCGGCCGAAGAGGAGGGCATCGGCCTGAGCGATGTTCTCCATCGCGTGACGATGAATGTCTTCGTCCGGGATCATTACACGATGATCGCAGCACCCGTCCAATGTGACGTTGATGGAATACCGAAGGGGTCGCATTACGTCCTCCTGAAGCGGGCTAACACTACGCCTTGCGTACTGGGTAGCGCAGGTGTGTAACGCCGACGCCCGGGATCACCGTCGGATTGCCAAGGACGGCTGGCGTGCCGGCGAGGTGGTCAAAGAGTCGAACTCCGGAGCCAAGAAGAACCGCCGCGATGTCTACGCTGATTTCGTCGAGGAGGCCAGCATTCAGCAACTGCTGGATGGTGTCAGCGCCGTGGACCCCAACTTTCTTCCCGGCGGCGGCGGCTTTGGCCTGGTTCACGGCGCTTTCGATGCCGTCGGTCACGAAGTACACAGTCGAGTTGGGTCGCGGCCATCCGGCCGGGATGTGGTGCGTAAGTACGAATGCCGGTCCCCAGGCGTGATTTCCGTCCCAGCCGTGGGCTTTGTCGAACGTGCGTCGACCGGTGAGTAGGGCACCAAGTCCGGGCCAGAGACCGCGAAGGTGTTCGGCGCTCGGCCCGGACACCTTGAACGTCATGGGGTCCGACCCTCCGGTGTGGAATTCGACGTCCCCCGAGGTGAAGTACCAGTCGAAAACTTCGGCCACGCCATCGTTGAGGTCGGCGACGTAGCCGTCGAGCGACATGGACATGATTGCGACAACCTTCGACATTGCGTGTTCCTTTCGAGGGGTGGAAACTGCGTTCAGGGGATCGCACGGTTGCCACGAAAGCGTACTACGAAAATCAACATTGCGACCCATTGGACGCGCGAACGCTGTCCTCCCGGATCGTCCGCCCAACGCTCGGCATCAGCGGCGGCGCGGAGCGCCGTCCGCTGCATGCCGTTGTCAGGCTGCAATCGATCATTCCTGTTCGACTGCGGACTTGATATCGTTGAGGTCTTTCAGGAGGGCCTTTTTCACCACGCCCTTGAACAGAAACATTGGGCTCGACCGTAATTTTGCAACGATGCCTTGAGGATTGGTTTCATGAGAACTGGTCAACGTAATGCCGCGACCGCTCTCTGTAATGCTCATGGTGGATAGGAATACAAATCCATCACTTTCTGCCCTGGTCTTGTAGAACTCGTTCTCAGCAGCATCAGTGACCCGCTTTTCCACGGTAGCGGGTTTCCCGAAATACATTCGGGTCTCTCGCCACCTTAGTCCTACGAGCCCGTTTGCCGGTTTTTCGAGAACCTCAATGTTTTCGATTCCGCTGATGGTTTCCGAGGCGTTCTCGATGTTGGTCAGTGCGGCCCAGATCGCCGCCCTGGATCCGTTGATGGTTACCTGTGCTTCAACGATCATGGTGTTTCTCCCGGGGTTCGAGTGATGGTCTATAGCCCATGGGCAACACGGGGCGTCGATATCGGTGCTGACGCACGTTTGTCGGCCTGACGGCCCCACGATCAGCCGCAAACGGCGCGAGCATACAGTTCAACCAGGCGAAAAATCGCCGCGTGCCGTTTGTCGGCTGCATCGTGGTGTTAGTCGGCCGTCGATTGGCGTTTTGGCTCTTCGTATAGTCCAAATTCGGCGCCCGCTGGATCCACAAAAACGGCAAATGCCCCCGAGCCTGGGGCAATATCTGTTCGTGGCGTCGTCACGCGGCCACCTGCGGCTTCAATCTTTTTGAGAGTGTCTGAAATATCATCCACCATGATGTATATGAGTGTCTGCTCGTCCGGAGTTCTGTCGCTCTCCTTCACCCATGTTCCACTAACGCCGCCTGTGTCGTCGAAGGCCAGCTCGCCGTCTCCACGCCTTCTGATGGCCCAGCCAAAAATGCTGCTATAGAAGCTGGCTGATGCTGCCGCCGTTATCGCTGGAATTTCCAGGTAACAGATCTTGCCGTGTGACATGTTGGTCTCCTATCATCGGTATACGACACCCATTCGCGAAAGCCGCCTAGCGGCCGTATTCAGCGGGGCCGGCCTGAAATGCCGGGAGTAATCGAAGCCTCCGTTGGCCGGCCTCCGCTGCAATTGACGTCATGCTGCTGCCACCGCCACCTGCGTCCTCATCACGCCGTACCGGTAATACCCGATCGCGTTCGCGAGTACCATCGGCTCCAGCTTCTCGGCAATCGGCAGGGCCTTCCTGATCGCCTCGAAAAGCTCCATCCCGCTGCCGCCGCAGACCAGCACGTGTTCGGGCTGGATCGGGCGCACCGTCGTGAGGATGCGGTTGACGATCTCTTCGGCCTTGTGCGCGATGATCTGCTTGCGCATGGCGGCCAGGTCGAGCCGGCGGTCGCCGCCCGGCAGCGTCTTGTTCTGGCGGATGTATGCTTCGATCTGGGTGCGCGCGACGAAGGTCCCGGTCTGCTCGTCAATCTGGCGCTCCATCTCGTGGTAGACCTCGTCGAGCGCCGAGGGGATTGATTTCGAGAGGTTATCGAGGTAGCGGCCCTCGGCGGCGACGATGTCACACGTGCTTTCGCCGCCGTCAATCACCGCGGTCGGGACCAGACGGTCGGCGACCTTGCCGCCCTGCTCGTTGAGCGCCCACGACAGGTACGCGCCATAACCCTGCGGGATGACCATGACGTTGTCAACGCTGATTTTCAGGTCGCGCAGGACGGAGCCGTTTTCGCGGTAGAGCGTGACCGGGTGTTCGCCTTTGAGCGCCTCGGTCATCTCCTGCTGGTAGGTTCTGAAGTAATTGACGGGCAGTCCGACGACGAGCGTGTCAACCTGATGGGGCAGCTGCTCCTTGACGATCAGGCGGGCCAGACCGGCGATGGTGAGCAGCGGGTTGTATTCGCGCGTGAATCTGCCGCGGTCGTTTGACGCCTGACCGCCACGGTTGAGCCGGACGGCGGTTTCGCCGTAATTGAGCGGGCTCTCGTGGAAGCGCGGCTGGCGCGCGATGAATTCGACTTCGGCCTCGGTGCGCATGAAGTCGTCGGTGAAGGCCGTCCGCCCGGTGACCGACGGGAAGATCACGGATTTCGGCTGGCCTGCCTTGATGGTGTAAACCTTCGTGTTGCCGTAGCCGGTGTCCACGCCAGCGATGAACAGGCCGTTGGGTGAGGGTGGTTCCTTTTTCATTTGTGCCGCTTTCTCAGTCATAAGGTTCTCCTTTCGAGTCGCCATATTTCTCGTATCCTCTGAAGGGCGCGCTGATCGGCGGGAGCTGCCCACGCGCCAAACATCTGGTTGAATCTTTTGCTCTAAAACCCCGCCACCCGGCCGGCATAAGCGGGAAGGCAGAAGTCAGAAGGTGAAAGGCAAAAGTCAGGGCACCAGACAAGCTGGTATCGGTCGGGGCAGCTGCGGCTTTCTTACTTTTAACTTTTGCCTTTTGACTTCTGACTTCCCACGTATACAGCTACCCCGTAAACCCGCCCGAACGGACGGACAGACTGGCTCCGATGTGCGGCAATTTTTTTGCAAAGGTAAATTTTTTGCGGAACCGGGGCACGCAGCAGGGCGTCTGTGGATCATCGGGCGTGGATTATTGGAATGATCCTGGAGAAAAGATATGCGCGGATTGCTCAGACTGCTGCCACTGCTGCTGTTGCTGATCGAGACCGACGGGTGTGCCGGCAGAACCGCATCGGGGACAGCGCCCGCGACCAGCGGGGCTGAACGGCGGGGCGCCGTGGATGTTTTTGACGCTTACCTCAATGCCGGCGTAGCTCCGGCTGACGGCTTCGACTTTCCCTTCGGCAACCCTGACGGCAAAGGTTCTTACACCGACAAAGCGACCGGCAGAAGTTACAACGGCTGGTACGTCGCCACGCACTTTGCTGAAAAGTACAGCATGGGCATCCACACCGGCGAGGACTGGAACGGCACGGGGGGCGGGAACACCGATCTCGGGCAGGATGTTTTTGCCGTGGCGAACGGGCGCGTGGTGTTTGCCGGGGACTGCGGCAGGCTGTGGGGGAATGTGATCGTCATCGAACACGCCTTTTATGAAAACTTCGAGCGGCGGCGGGTCCGCTCGCTCTACGCGCACCTTCAGACGACCAAAGTAAGGCGCGGCGAAGAGGTGAAGAGGCGGCAGCTGATTGCGACAGTCGGGCAGGATCCGGAAAAACTATTCAATGCACATCTGCACCTGGAACTGAGGCGGGATGAAAGTCTGGCCCCGACTTACTGGCCCTCATCGGACGGCAAGGATCAGGCGTGGGTGCGCGAGCATTACGCGGAACCTTCCGCCTTTATCAACTCTCATCGCCGGCTGCCCGTGCCGCAGCAGGAGGCGACGCTCGTGCTGGTGGATCAGAACAGTTACAGGATGCGGCTCTACGAGCGCGGCCGGATGCAGGGCGAGTACGACGTGAGCTTCGGGCAGTCAAAGGGGCAGAAGCGGCTGCAGGGCGACAACAGGACTCCGAAGGGGATGTACTTTGTCACTTACAAACACCGCGGCAAATTCGACGGCGCGTACGGCGGGTATTACGGCGGGCACTGGATCAAGGTGAATTACCCGAACAAATTTGACGCCGCGTGGGGGCGCACCCAGGGGATCATTACTCCGCAACAGGAAGCTCAGATCAACGCCGCCTGGGAGCGGCGCGCGCCGACGCTTGAGACCGCGGGCCTCGGCGGCGGCATAGGCTTTCACGGGTGGATTCGCGAATGGAGCAACGACGGCCCGCGCCACCTGTCGTGGGGCTGCGTGGTGATGCACCTTTCCGACATCGGCAAAGTTTTCGATCAGATTCCTGAAGGCACGATGGTAGTGATATTCTAAGCCGCGAAATTTTCAGAACGTCTGACCGAAAGGAAATCTTTATGCGCCGACACCTGACTGTCCTTGCCGCTGGTGTGGTTCTGCTGGCTTCGACTCTGCTGCTGCCGCATGGCGAAGCCGCATCCAAAGTCCCCGACCCGATGGCGATGGGGCCTTACCCGGTCGGCGTCACCACGACCTTACTCGTGGATAAGAGCCGCACTGACTCCTTCACGAAAGAGCCCCGCACGCTCGTCACTGAAATCTGGTACCCGGCGACCGATGACGCGCGCGGCAAGCCGAAGAACAAGTACTCGGATTTCATCCCCGGTAAAGTCACGCCGGAAATCGAGTCGCTCCTGAGCGCCACTTATAAAATGCCGCTCGCGGAACTCGACCAGCGCTTCCGGGACTACTCGGTGCGTGACGCGAATGTGCGCAAAGGAAAGTTCCCGCTCGTCGTTTTTTCGCACGGCAATGGCGGGTCACGCCATCAGAACACCTTCTGGTGCGATTACCTTGCGAGCCACGGGTATGTGGTAGTCTCCGCCGATCACACCGGCAACGCGCGGATGACAGTCATCAACGGCAAGGTGATCCGCAACCAGGCCGCCGAGCGCCGCAACTCGGCGGTTGACCGCCCGAAGGACATGAGCTTTCTGCTCGACGAGATGACGCGGTGGAACGAGGGCGCGGACAAACGCTTTGCCGGGCGGCTCGATCTCGCGAAAGTGACTGCCGCGGGAATGTCGTTCGGCTCGATGACGGCGATCCGCGTGGCCGACCTCGACCCGCGCTTCAAGGCCGTGATCGCCATGTCCGGGGCGTACCCCGAGCGCACCAACCGCACAGTGCCCTCGCTGCTGATGCTCGGCACCGAAGACCTGACCATCGGTGAGAAGGGGAATGAAATCATTCGCTCCCATCACGCGAAACATACGGGGCCTTCATACCTGCTCGAATTGAAAAACGGCGGGCACTTCTCGTTCACCGACATTTTCAAGATCAATAAAAATTTCGGCGACGGCGCCGGCACGGGCAAACGGCGCGAGACGGGCGAGGCGTTCAACTACACCTCGATGGAGAAGACTTACGCGATCATCAATTCGTACAGCGTGGCTTTCCTGGGCGTTTATGTCAAAGGCGAGCGCGAGTATCTGGAGTTTCTGAAAAATAACCGCTGGCCTGACGAATTGATCTGGAAATATTCAGGCGTCGAATAACAGCCAAATGTGACCATCTGTCCGACAAACGCGACTGTTTACTGACGCCCCTGAAAATGAAAATAAGAAAACATGGCAGAAGTATCAGGATCATTTTCCTCGGCCAGTGCATTGCCGCAGGATACGGCATTGACGATGTGAACGCGTATCCGAAACTTGTCTGCCGGCTGCTCGCCGCGCAATTCCCCGGCCTCAGCTTTCAGCCGGATTTCAGGCCGCTGCTTCACCCAGTGGGGCTGAAGGCCCTGCTCAGAAGCTGCCTCTCATCCGCCCCAGACATCATCTTCATCAGTCTGCCGGCGATCTTCGCCTCCGTCCCGTTCCGCCTGAATTCCCTCTATCTGGCCGCGCCCGACGTGATGAATCTGGCCCGCTCGTTCGTCCGGAAAATCGAGGCGAGTGTCCGGAAAGACTCCGCGCTCGCGAGGGCGTTCAGAAAAAGGTCTGCGTTTGTCCCGACCGTCGTCTGCGCCCCGGTCAGCCCCGATGAATACGAACGGCTGGTCGAGGACGCCGTCAGGTTCTGTCAGCAGACCAGCGCCTGCCGGGTAGTGTTGATGGGGCCCGGCGGGTTCAACGTGGATACCGGGAATGAGGAACTCAAGTCACCGGAAATGTGTTCAGTGATCAATCAGGCGATTTTGAGAGTCGGGGGGCGTCTGGACGTCCCGGTCATCAACGCCCACGACTGGATGACGGATCAGGGTGGCAAAGTGTTTTCCCCCGGCAATCACCGGTGGAATCAATTGGGGCATGAAATCATGGCGCGTGAAATTCAGGCCGTGATCGGCGCCGAGGTCAGGGGGCCCGGGGCTTAATGCGCCCGCAGTGAGCGTGCAATGAGCCCGATGCCGCCCGCGAGCAGCACGAGCATGACAATCGTGTTGAAGAGGCTGGTGGGTTGAAAATAGATCGAGAGGTTGGTGATGATGCCGAAGAAGATGATGACTGAGCCCGCCAGTGTCAGGAGCCAGCCCGCGATTGACTTGCCGTTGAAGAAGAGGAGCCCGACCCCGAACATCAGCGGCACGAGCGACAGGCCGAAGGCGTTGTAGCCCCAGAGCTGCCAGTAACTGCTCGTCACCGTCACCTGATTCGTGAGCAGGTAACCCCCGCCGATGGCCATCACGAGGCCGAGCAGGAATTCTCCAACCCCGCCCGGCGTGCCGCCCGCGCCGCGAAATTTCTTTTCACTCTCTGATTCAAAATCCATCTGATTCCTGAAATCCTTCCCGGCCGCAATTGCAGCCAACACGATCAATCTATCGTCATCCCGAAGGCTTTTGCCAGACGACAGAATAACGCCAGAGCAGGTGTTTTCTCACTACCGCGCCGGGCAGCAGGTCGGCACAAATTCGGCGAACCTGTGACGTGGTCAGATAAGAATCGTTGCGCCCGTGTTCATTCCACGCCCGGCGCAGTTCAGGCGGCTCGATCAGCCGACCATTCACGATCAGTCTCAACGCCGCGCTCACCGGCCAAGCCATCGCGCCTGCCGCCAGTTCCGACAACCCTTCGGTCCGGCGCAGGTCGAGGACGAGCAGCGTGCCGCCCGGTTTCATCGCGTTCTTTATCCTGACGAGCGTCTCTTCCATCGGCAGGTGATGCAGCGTGGCAATCGAGACAACACAATCAAAGTGCCCGGCAGGGAGTTCCGTGGTCAGGACGTCAGCAACCCGGAAGTCAATGTTCGGGTGCCACCTTGAATTTTCTCCGGCCGACCGGATCATCTCCGGCGACAGATCCAGCGCCAGCACTTTGTCGGAGCGCTCAGCCAGCCGTCGCGCGAACGCGCCCGTCCCGCAGCCGATCTCAAGTGAACACAGCAACCGCGGCGGGAGCTGTCCGAGCAGAAAGCGGTGATAATGGCTGTTGTGGTCACCACCGGCCTGTGAAAGCAGCGCGATGCGGTCAAAGTCGGCCTGAATGATGTCCATTGACACGGGCATAGATCTGCCTTCACTGCATAAGGGATCAACTCATTCTCTCTTTGATCCACGCGTCAATCAGCGGATACGAATCGCGCGGGACTTCGTGCGTCGTGTCGAAGAATTCCAGCCTGACCGAGCGGGCCCGGGCGGCGAGCGCACTTGCATATTTCCTGATCCGCTCCGGCTGATAATACTCGTCGCGCTCCGCCCCAAGGTAAAGCACGTCGAGCGCGCCGGCGTGGTACTTGTCTCCGCTGCTCTCCCAGTCGCCGGGAATACCGCCGCAGATGGCGATCACCCCGCGGACGCGCTGCGGGTGCGTGAAGGCGTAGCGGAAATTGGCCCCGACCGCCTGCGAGAATCCCATCAGAAAAACATTGTGTGAATCGGCCGTGCCTTCGGCGGCGAGCGTGTCAATGATCTGATTGACGGCGCGGTGGTGGAGTGCGACCGATTCTTCCGGCTTGAAGTTGGTCAGCCAGCCGAACCCGTAACCCGGCCCGCGCTGGCGGTCGGGGGAATCGGGCGGCGGGATGATCATATGCTGGTGCGGCCCCTGCAATGCGGCGATCACGTAGTCGCGGTCGTTGATGCGCCGCGCCAGCTTCATCATCGAACTCTTGTCGCCGCCGTAACCGTGCAATGCAATCAGCAGCGGCTTCGGCCCCGCTCCGTCGGGCACATAGAGGTCGTAATAGACGGCGAATTCCTGCGCCATTCGGCGCTCGACTGGTTCAGGCATAAATGGACAGTCTTCGGTGGATTGTTCCCGGCACAGGTCAGAGTCGCGAGGCTCCGCAGCGGCGCCCGGGTGAATTTATCTCTTCGTTGTGATCAGCAATTGCTGCGGCGGCATTCTATCCCCCGGCTTCTCGTCATTTCAATTCCATCATCCAGATGTTGCCCTTTGTTTCGGCGAATTCGTATGCGATCTGCCGGCCGAGCGGCGACCAGGTGGGGTAGCGGACGTAGGTGTTCGGCTTCGTGTAATTCGTCACCCGCTGCCGGGTGCCGTCGCGGCGCGACACCCACCAGACGTTCCAGACGCCGTCGCGCAGGCCCGCGAAGGCGATCTTATCTCCATCGGGCGACCAGCTTCCGGGCCAGCTCTGGCCGCGGTCGGTGGTCAGTTGTGTGTACGGGCCGCCGTCGCTCGGGATGACGGCGATGTGCGTGTCGTCGCCGCGCGTCATTTCAAAGGCGAGGAACTTGCCGTCCGGCGACCAGCAGGGGAACCCCATCAATTCCTCGTCCGAGGTCAGCTGCTGCGGTTCACCGCCGGTGACGGCGGCTTTCCATAGATTGATCGTGCCGTTGGCTGTGCTGTTGTAAGCAATGGAGCGGGCGTCGGGCGAGAGCCGCCCCATCTTACCCTGTAATTTGAAGTCTGAGAGCAGCGTTTGTTTCCCGCTTTGCAAGTCAATGACCGAGAGCGCCGGGCCGGATGGGATTCTGGAGACAAAGACAAGCTGCTCGCCGGAGGGCAGCCAGCCCAGAGGCAGCGCCGGGTCAGCCGTCAGCTGCCGGGCATTCGTCCCGTCCGCGTCCATCAGCCAGATTTCACTGTCGGCCCCCTGCCGCCACACACTGTAGGCGATCCTCTTTCCGTCCGGCGAAAAAGTCGTCACCAGCTTCCGATAGTTGGTGTCCTGCGTCAGCAGAGTCGGATTGTCCGCCGCAGTGTGTGATCCCGGCTGAAGCCTCACCGCGCCGATGTTGTTGGTCATCGTCATCAGGCTGTAAGCGACCCGTCCGCCGTCCGGAGAAACAGTCAGGTGCCGGGCCAGCGCGGCCCCGGTGTTGGCGACTTCGACCGGTTCGCCATCAATCGTTCCCGTCTCGCGTGAGATGCGGGCTTTCCACAACCTGAAATTGCCGGAGGCCGTCGAGATGTAAAGGTAATTCCCGTCAGGCGAGAAGACCGGGTCGTAAAAAGTCGCCCCGCGCCAGTCGGTCATGCGTTTCAATTCCTTCCCGTCCGGCGTCACGGACCAGACCTCTGAAAAGCCGAGGTCGTAAGAGACAAACACTATTCGCTTCCCGTCGGGCGACCACGCTGGCGAGCCGTGCCCGCCCGGCGGATTGCCGCGCTGTGTAATTTGCCTGGCCGGGCCCCCTCGGGCCGGAATCAGCCACAGCGTCGAAGGCGGCATCGCGCTGAAAGCCGCCTGATTCAGGTCGGCGAGCCCGGTGGATTGAAAGACGACCGCTCGCCCGTCGGGCGACCACGCGGGGCGCGAGCCGAAATCGCTCAGTTGCCTGACGACCCCGCCGAGCGCCGGCACCGTGCGGATGCCGCCGCGATTCCGGGAGTGATAAGCGATCATTTTTCCGTCGGGCGACCATGCGGGTTGCAGGTTCTGGTCGCCGTCCGCCGTGATCTGAAGCTCGCGACCGCCCGGCGTGAGCGGCTTGACGTAAATCTCAAACTTCCCGCTGCGGTCAGAACTCCAGGCAAGGGAATTACCATCGGGCGACAGGGCCGGATAGTTATCAAGCCCGGGTGAGGTTGTGAGCTGAGCGGTTCCGAGGATGACTGCCTTCGCCGAAACGTCAGATTGGGTCTGCGCCTTCCAGATGAAGAATACGGCGGTGAGCAACACGATGGTTGCGACGGCCACCGTCAGGATTCTGAAAGGAACCCGCCACTGACTTCTGGTTTCGGTCTGACCCTTTTGTATTGTCTGCGGCGCTGACAGGTGCCTGCCGTTACTCACGTCACCGTTTCGCGCCCCATTCGCCGCCCCTCGTCTGACTTCCACTTCCGCGATGAAGCGGTAACCGCGCGTCGGCACCGTCTCAATATATCTGGCCCCCCTGGCGTCATCGCCCAGAGTTTTGCGCAGGTGGGCGATGGCCCGCGTCAGGGCATTCGGCGTCACGAAAGTTTCCTTCCAGACCGCTTCCATCAACTCTTCCTTTTCGACGAGCCGCCCCGGGTGATTGATTAAAAAGACCAGCACCTCAAAAGCCTTCGGCTCAAGCTGGAGCGGACTGCCGTCCCTCAGCACGCGGAAAGTCTCGACGTCAACCTGCACGTCATCGAACTGATAAATCAGAGGCTTTTCTTCCATCACAAATCCCTCAGCAAAACCCGCCGAACCATCACGCGGCCATCACGACCCGCAATCATCAGCCGTTCCAGAATCCATGCCGGCGAGCAGTTCGATCAAAACGGAGGACGTTATGAAAAAGGCTGGTGAATTAATTCCGGCGCAAACCCGGGCCGTCAGATTATCACTTATCTGTGGCTGTTTATTTGTCTGCCTGCTCACAAACGGGGCCGCGCTTGCCAATGCCTCAATTCCAATAAAATTGATTCGGGGGCATCTGGTTGTAATTACCGTCGAGGTGAACGGCGCGGGGCCTTTCGATTTCCTGCTCGACACGGGGACTAATACGACTGTGATCCATCGGGAGTTGGCGCAAAAACTCGCGCTCCGCCCGATTGATCGGATCGTACTCGTGACGGCGGCGGGCGAGAGCGTCGTCCCGCGCTCCCGGCTTGATCGCCTGAGCATCGGTTCCGCAACGGCGGCAAACCTCGAAGTCCTGATCAGTGATCTGCGCGAACTCCGCGCGCAGCATCCCGGCATCAGCGGCATCGTCGGGCAGAACTTCCTCGCGCAGTTCAACTACCTGCTCAGTTACAGGGATCGGCGGCTGGAATTTGAAACGGGCCGCGAATTTGACGGCCGGATGCGCGGGGCGCGGCTGCCCGTCGAATGTGACGAAGGCCGCGTCCTCGTGACCACACGCCTCACATCACGCGACGAGCGGCCCCTGCGCCTTGCGCTCGATTCGGCGGCACCACATCTGATCCTCTTTCAGCCGCTGCCCGATAATTGCGCGCCCGGCTCTGACCTGAGGGCACATTCAAAGGTCGGCATCGCCACCACCGCCGGCAGCCGGACGGTATCGTCAGCAAGCCTCAATCAATTTGAGATCGGGGAAGAGAGGTTTGCCGACCTGCAGGTCATTCTCATCCCCGAACAGGCTTCCCGCTCGGGCAGGATCGAGAACGGGTTGCTGCCCACCAGCCTGTTTCACTCACTCTACGTCAATCACCAGCAGAAGTACGTGATCTTCAACCCCGCACCTCTCAGGTAAGGCCACCCGGGTACGGCCAAATCATTCATCCCACCTTGAACCCGGATGAGCGCGCGTAGTAGCCTCTCACCGTCATGACTCACCTGCCCGCTGCCCGGAAAGCTTTCGACCAACTGGCGCTCGAAGCCGCGAACTGCGTCCGCTGCGAACGAATGTGCGAGCGCCGGGCCGTGCTGAGTCACCTGAACGGTTCGATTGACGCGCGGGTGATGTTCATTGCCGAAGCCCCGGGCCGCAATGGCGGTGACCGCACGCGCATCCCGTTTCACGGCGACGCGTCGGGCCGTAACTTTGAATCGCTGCTCGCTTCAATCAACCTGACGCGCCGGGACATCTTCATCACCAACTCGGTGCTGTGCAGCCCGCGCAAGCCGGGCGGCGCGAATGACCGTCCGAAGCGCGAAGAGATTCGTAACTGCTCCGATTTCCTGCGCCGCCAGATCGAACTCGTCAACCCGCATGTCATCGCCACGCTCGGCGCGGTCGCGCTGGAGGCGCTCAGGCTGATCGAGCCGCACAAGTTTACCCTGCGCGATCACGCCGCGCGGGTCGGGCGGTGGCACGGGCGGTTGCTCGTCCCGCTCTACCATCCCAGCCCGCAGGTCATCATTACCGCGCGCTCTCTCGATGAGCAGAAGCGCGATTATCAGGTCCTGCTTCAGACGATCCGGCAATCACGGACGGGAAAGACAAAGGGGATGAAATGAAAATCACTCATTGCCTGTTGCAAGGTCAGGAATCCCGGTGTGAGAGTGGGGTTCACCGCAGAGGAGCAGAAAACGCGGAGGCCGCGCAGAGGTTTTCTCTTCTCTCTGCGTTATCTCTGCGCTCTCCGCGTCTCTGCGGTGAAGCATGCTTTCACAATCGGCCCTCTGGTTTTATCACGATCCTCCTCACATTCGTTATCGCCCTCCTGCCCTGCAATGTTCCGGCGCAGGTCAGAACCTACACCGGCGAAGTCCCGCAGGGGCCGGATCGCCCGCAGCCGATGCCGCTCTGGCCGAACGGCGCGCCGGGCGCGAAAGGCACCGCGCCGGAAGACACGCCGACCATCTCGCTCTACCGGCCGCCGGCCGACAAGGCCACCGGCGCGGCCATCGTCGTCTGCCCCGGCGGCGGTTACGGCAGACTGGCCGATCACGAAGGCCACGCGGTCGCCGTGTGGCTCAACAATCTTGGTGTGACCGCTGCCGTTCTGAAATATCGCCTCGGGCCGAAATATAACCATCCGGCGATGCTGAGTGACGCCGCGCGCGCGATCCGCACGCTGCGCGCCCGCGCAGCTGAATGGAAGCTTGACCCGCAGCGCATCGGGATTATGGGCTTTTCCGCCGGCGGTCACCTCGCCTCGACGGCGGCCACGCATTTCGATGACGGCAACGCACAGGCCGAAGACCCGATTGAGCGCGTGAGCAGCCGCCCGGATCTGGCGATCCTCTGTTACCCGGTGATCACTTTCACCGAGCCGTACCTGCACCGCGGCTCGCGCGACAACCTGCTCGGCAAAAATCCCGACCCGGCACTGATTGAGTTGCTGTCGAATGAAAAACAGGTGACGGCCAGGACTCCGCCGACGTTTCTTTTTCACACCGCCGACGACAGCGGCGTCCCGGTCGAAAACAGCCTGATGTTCGCCGAAGCGTGCCGCCGGAACAAAGTGCCGGTCGAATTGCACGTCTACGAGACCGGCAGACACGGCGTCGGGCTGGCGCAGGATAACCCGGTGCTGAAGACCTGGCCCGAGATGCTGGCGAACTGGCTCCGGGCCAGAGGGTTTCTGAATCAACAGAAGGTTTCTGAAAACAGGAAGCAAAATAACTGAATCGATCCAGATGAAAAACTATCGCCTCCTTTCTGTCACCAGTCTGACTATCTTCGCAATTCTGTCCTTCACTTTTTCCGGCGCGTCTCAGCGGAGACAGGCGCCGCCGACAGTCCGCTTCTCCGATCAGCTCACGGCTGAACTGAACCATCTGCAGCGCGCCGCGCTCGAGAGCGATTACGCTTACAGACAGGCCGCGTACCTGTGCAACAACATCGGCCCGCGGCTGAGCGGTTCGCCGCAGGCACAGCAGGCCGTCGAGTATGTTGCCGCCGAATTGCGCCGGCTCGGTCTGGAAGTGCAGCTTGAAAGGATCATGGTGCCACACTGGGTGCGCGGCACGGAAACCGGGGCGCTCGTCGAATTCAAGGGGCAGGCCCCGAATACGACTCAGAAGATCGTGCTGACGGCGCTCGGCGGCAGCGTCGCCACGCCGCCCGAAGGGATCACCGCCGATGTGGTCGTCGTCAAAGACTTCGACGAACTCAAGGCACTCGGCCGCGAGAAGGTCGCGGGCAAAATCGTCCTCTATAACGTGAAGTTTGACCGGCGCATGGCCGCGCAGGGGCAGGGCGAGCAGGCTTACGGGCAGGCGGTCGTCTACCGCGGCATCGGCGCGAGCGAGGCCGCAAAACTGGGCGCGGTCGCGGCGCTGAATCGCTCGGCGGGTGGCGCCGAATACAGACTGCCGCACACCGGCGCGATGCGCTACCTGCCCGACGCGCCGAAGATTCCGGCGGCGGCACTGACTGCGGAAGACGCCGAACTGATGGCATATCTCGCGGCGCAGGGCAGGGTGAGGCTGCACCTGACGCTCACACCGCAGACGCTGCCCGATGCGCCGAGTTTCAACGTCATCGCCGACATCCGGGGCAGCGACCATCCCGAACAGGTGGTCATCGTTTCGGGCCACCTGGATTCGTGGGATCTCGGCACGGGCGCGCATGACGACGCGGCGGGCGTGGCGGTCGCGATGCAGGCGGCGAACCTGATCAGACAACTCGGCCTGAAGCCGAAGCGCACGATCCGCGTCATCCCGTGGATGAACGAAGAGAACGGTCTGGCGGGCGGCAGGACTTATGCCGAAAGCCACAAGGCCGAGGCCGCAAATCACATCGCCGCGATTGAAAGCGACCTCGGCGGGGGCCACCCGCTCGGCTTCACCGGGCACGCCGCGCCCGAAGCGCTCGTGATGCTGCAACCACTTTCGGCGATCCTGCAAAATTTCGGGGCGAGCCTGATCACTCCGTCACCGGGCTCGCCGGGCGCGGACATCACGCCGCTCGACGCGCTGGGCGTGCCGACGTTCTCGCCGATTCAGGACAGTCGGACTTATTTCGATTACCATCACACGCCGGCCGACACGCTGGATAAGATCGTCCCGCATGAGCTGGCCGAGAACGCGGCGGTGATGGCCATGCTGGCCTACACGATTGCGAATCTGCCGGAAGCATTGCCGCGGAAATAACCGGGTGCGCAGGGCGCCATCCGGTTTCCTGCTGCCTCATTGGTAGCGCGTGAAGAACAATGTCGCGAGAGGCGGGTCCGATTTCACCGCAGAGGCGCAGAGTACGCCGAGGAAGCGCAGAGAGGATCAGTGGGCTCCTTCTTCTCCTCTTCTCTGCGCAGTCTCCGCGCTCTCTGCGCCTCTGCGGTGAACTCAGCACTCCGATTTCAAACTATCCCTCATTTCAGGAGGCCACCGCTATGGCAAAGACAAAATACGACGTGGCCGTGGTCGGCTCCGGTGCGGGTGGTGCGACCGCGGCTTATGTACTGGCGGGCAGCGGACTGAATGTGATCCTGCTCGAAGCCGGGCGCATGCTCGACCCCGCGAAGGACTTCAATACTCACACGTGGCCGTACGAACTCTTGTACCGCGGGCGGGGCAGGCCGGGCGAATACGACGGCCTGTGGAAGATCAACGAATACACCGCCCACCTGTACACCAACCCGCGAAAAGAAAAGTATCGTTCCGACCCCGAATTTCACTGGACGCGGCTGCGCGCGGTCGGCGGGCGGACGAACACATGGGGGCGGTCGTGTTTCCGTCACGGGCCGATGGATTTCAAGACGAAATCCACCCAAGGGTTCGGCGAAGACTGGCCGGTCAGCTATGAGGAGATCGCGCCTTACTATGACAAGGCTGAACGGCTCGTGGGCATTTCCGGCACGAAGGAAAACTACTTCAACATGCCCGACGGCACTTACGCTGCGCCCGCGCACCGGCCGCGGTGCAGCGAGTTGTTTCTGAAAGATCGCGCCGCCCGGATCGGCGTGCCCGTTGTGTACGAGCGGACGGCGGTGCTGAGCGCGCCTTACGACGGGCGCCCGAAATGCCATTACTGCGGCGCGTGCGGCAATGGGTGCGACGTGCGGGCGCGGTTTTCGAGCCTCGATGTGATCATCCCGAAGCTCGCGCGCAAACCGAACTTCACGCTGCGCACGCACGCGATCGCGCATCAGGTGCTGACCGACGAAAACGGAAAGGCGCGCGGCGTATCATTCTTCGACGCGCGGACGAAGCAGCATTACGAAATTGAAGCGCGCGCCGTCGTGCTGGCCGCCAGCACGGTCGAATCAGGGCGCATCCTGCTCAACTCGAAATCGCGCTTCCACCCGCAGGGCATTGGCAATTCGAGCGGGCTCGTCGGCCATTACATTATGGACAACGTCAAGTCGGGCGGGGTGGTCGGGGTCGTGCCCGAACTGAAAAACAGAAAGCGCGAGAGCGAAGACGGAGCGGGCGGCTCGCACGTCACGATCCCGCGCTTCAACTACAATCGCAAAGACAATTTCCACGGCGGGTACTTCATCCTTGTCGGCTCGGGCTTTGGCCGCGGCGTCAGCCACTCAGGGGGAATCAATGCCTGGGGCGCGGCGCTCAAGCGGCAGGTCCGCGAGGAATACGGCAGCACGATTTCGCTGCGCGGTTACGGCGAGCGGCTGCCCGATTACGACAACTACTTTGAGATTGACCCCGGCAACGTTGACGCCTGTGGCATCCCGCAGGTGCGCTTTCACGCGAGCAACAAGGAAAACGACCTGAAGATGATGGAGGACATGTACGGCTGGATGGATCAGATTTTGCGCGCCTGCGGCGCCGAGGTGCTGCCGTACCGAAAGTACATCGAGCCGATGGGCGACGCGACGCACGAATGCGGATCGGCGCGCATGGGGCTTGATCCGAAAACCTCGGTGCTGAATCAGTTCTGTCAGTCACACGACGTCAGAAATCTGTTTGTGACCGACGCGAGCTGTTTCGTCTCGCTGCCCGGCACGCATGGCATCACGACATGGATTATGGCGCTCTCGTGGCGCGCTTCAGAATATCTCGCCGAACAAATGAAGAGAGGGGAAATATGACATCACCTGTTCAGGCCGCCACCGCGCTGGCCTTCGATGAAGATTACCGGATCGCCGGCATCGAATCAGTCATGACGCCGGCGCTCGTGATCTACCCTGAAATCGTTGACGCGAACATCACCGCCACACTGCGGCTGCTCGGCAACGATCCGAACCGCTGGCGCCCGCACGTCAAGACGGCCAAACTCGGCATGGTGATGCGGATGCTGGTCGGGCGCGGCGTGACGAACTTCAAATGCGCGACGACGCTCGAACTGCGCACGGCCTGCGAGGCCGGGGCGAAGGATGTCCTCATCGCCTACGCGCTCGTCGGGGCCAACGCGCGGCGCGTGCAGGAACTGGCGCGGCTCTTTCCGGACAGGCGGATTTCGGCGCTCGTCGAAAATGCGGAGCAGGTGAAGGTGTGGGCTGGTAGTGATGTCAGCCTCTTCATTGACATCAACGGCGGGATGGATCGCACCGGCATCGAGCAGGATCACATCATCGAAGTGGTGCATCTGGCGCGCGTGATCAGGGAAGCAGGCCTGGTCTTTCGCGGATTGCATTATTACGACGGGCATATGAGCAGATACGACCTGCCCGAACGCGAGGCGGAAGCGCACCGCGGCTATGACCGGCTGATGCGGATCGTTGCGGCGCTCGATGACGCGGGCATAGCGATTGAGGAAGTGATTACTGCGGGCACCCCGGCCTTCCCATGCACGATCTCATACCCGGCGTTCGCGAATGCGCCCTTCGTCCATCGCGCTTCGCCGGGGACGGTTGTTTACGGCGATTTCACCAGCGCCGGTCAGCTGCCGGCGGAGTATGGTTACCACCCGGCAGTCGTGGTCGTCTCGACCGTCGTCAGCCACCCTGTCGCAGGGCGGATCACTTGTGATGCGGGGCATAAGGCCGTTTCGGCTGACGCGGGCGTGCCGACGTGCGCGGTGCTGGGCCGCCCTGAATTGCAGCCGGATCATCCGAGCGAAGAACACCTGCCGATCAACGTGCCCCCGGGCGCAGAGATTCCCGCGGTCGGCGAGCATCTTTATCTGGTGCCGCGGCACGTCTGCCCGACGGTGAATAATTTCGATTACGCGCTGCTCGTGGCCGGCGGGCGCATCTCGGGCGTCGAGCGCGTGACGGCGCGCGGGCGCGAAGTTCCTGTGACTCTTTGAAAGGAGACAAGGCAATGAAAGCTATCACCCGTACTGTTTGTTTTGCGCTGATATTTGCACTCACAGCGGGAGTGCAGAATCTGACGTTCGTTGCCGGGGCGCAGAGCGGCGCAAAGACATCTTCGGCTGAAGAGCAACTCGATTACGCCATGCTCGCGAAAATTCGCGAGGAGGGGTTGAATCGCTCGCAGGTCATGGACCACGTGAGCTGGCTCAGCGATGTTTACGGCCCGCGGCTGACCGGCTCGCCGACGATCAGACAGGCGAGCGAGTGGGCGCAGAAGAAATTCAGGGAATGGGGGCTCGCCAACATTCATGAAGAGGCATGGCCCTTCGGCAAGGGCTGGTCGCTCACCCGCTTCAGCGCGCACATGATCGAGCCGCAGGTCTCGCCACTGATCGGTTATCCGAAGTCGTGGACGCCCGGCACTCCGGGCACGATCACTGCGGATGTCATCTATGCGCCGATCCAGTCGGAGGCTGATTTTGAAAAGCATCGCGGCAAGCTGCGCGGCAAAATCGTACTCATCCAGCCGGCGCGCGAAGTGAAGATGCTCGAAGGCCGCTTGATCCTGCGGATGAACGAGGCTGATCTGAAGGAGGCGGAAACGACGCCCGTTCCCGCACCGCGTCCGGCGCGACGTGCTGGTGGCGCTGCTGCCGCCGGTACTGCTACGGGCGGCGCCGATGCGGCTGAGGCGGGAGACGATCAGCCGGCCGGTCGCCAGCGCGCTATGGGATTGCAGCGGAAGATTCAGGAGTTCCTGCTTTCTGAAGGCGTCGCCGCAGTCTTTGACCGGGGCGGCGACAGTTATCTGGCCGCGGGCGGCAGCGACATGTCCTGGGTGACGCAGCACACCGACGGCGGCACGATCTTCGTGCAGAGTGGCGGCCCGCGCGATCAGAACGCGGGCAAAGTCCCGCCATCGGTCGTGCTGGCGGTCGAGCATTACAACCGCATGATCCGCATCCTCGAAAAGGGCGTGCCGGTCAAAGCTGAACTCAACATTCAGGCGCAGTTTCACGAAGAGGCCGGAAAGAACGGCTTCAACCTGATCGCGGAAATCCCCGGCACCGATCTGGCCAGCGAAGTCGTGATGATCGGCGCGCATTTCGATTCACACCATTCGGGGACGGGCGCGACCGACAACGCCTGCGGGAGCGCGGCGATGATGGAGGTGATGCGGATTCTGAAGGCCGTCGGCGCGAAGCCTCGGCGCACGATCCGCATTGCGTTGTGGGGCGGCGAGGAAGAAGGGCTGCTCGGCTCGCGGGCTTACGTGAAGGAGCATTTCGCCGACCCGGCGACGATGCAGCTCCGGCCCGAGCATGAAAAGCTGGCGGCCTATTTCAATCTGGATAACGGCACGGGCCGGATTCGCGGCATCTGGATGCAGGGCAACCTGGGCGTCAGGCGCATCTTCGAGCAGTGGATCGAGCCGCTCGGCGACCTCGGCGTGACGACGCTCGGGCCGCGCTCGGTGAGCAGCACCGACCACGTGGCCTTCGACGCAGTCGGGCTGCCGGGGTTCCAGTTCATTCAGGACCGGCTGGAATACAACTCGCGCACGCACCATTCGAATATGGACGTGGTTGATCACGTCCAGCGCGACGACATGGTGCAGGTGGCGACCGTGGCCGCAGTCTTCGCTTACAACGCAGCGATGCGGAATGAAAAGCTGCCGCGTAAGGCGCTGCCCGCCCCGGTCAAACGGCAGGAGTGAAAAGCCCCACAGCGACACCGCACTGGTCTGACTCGCCTTCGGCTGACAGCTGCCAGCGCGAGATGAGCAGGCAAAGAAAAAAAAGGAAGCCCGGTGCCATTGCGACACCGGGCTTCGGTCTGAAGACTGACTCCGGCCATCACATCAGCGTGTGGCGGCCGGAGTTTTTTTTGCTTCCCGTTCAGCGGATGTTGATCTTCACCGTGTTCGCCGCCTTGCCGTCCACCGTCACCACGACATCCACTTCGCCCCTGCCGATCAGGCTGCGCGGGATGCGGATGTTGACCTGATCCTCGCCCCTGAAGGTGGGTTGCTCCGCGGCGTACAACACTTCGGCATCCACGCCGCCGATCTTCACCGTCACGTTCTCCTGGCTGGTGCGGTGACGCAGCCCCGTGCCGAACATCACGAGGAAGACCTCGTCGGTGGCGGCGTTCGGATCGGAGCCGATGTCAATCGGCACCGGGACGAAGACATTCTGACCGGCGTCGAACTCCGCGATGGATTCGTAGCTCTGCGACCCGTCAGGCTTGACCCTCAGGGCCAGGGCGGCGGCCAGACCGCTGCCGCTCGAGTTGACGCTGAAGAATGAGGGCGCGACTGCGGCCACCTCCACAGTCCCGGCGGCGATCTCGGTACCGCCGTTGATGACCGTCACCATCGCCGTGCCGTAGGCCAGATCCGGTGGCGTGACGAAGTTGATCTGCAACGGCGAGACGAAGAGCAGTTCCGCGAAGCGCTCGGCCCCGGCACTGTCCTTGAATTTGATCTGCACCTCACCCAGGGACGTGGGCAGCGGCAGTGACATGGCAGTGTCAGTCACCGAGGAGATGCCGTTGCCGAAGCCCGCCAGGATCTCATCGTTCGCGATCGCCGTGCCGTCGTAGCTGGCGGCGGATACGAGCGTGAACGTTCTGGACTGGGTCACGGTCAGCGTCTGACCGGCGATGGTCAGTGTGCCCGTGCGCATGGTGACGGTATCGAGCGGCGCGACGGTATAAGTTACCGTCCCGTCACCGGTGCCGCTCGCGCCCGAAGTGATCTGAATCCAGCTGACGTTCGACACGGCCGTCCAGGCGCAGTCGCTGCGCGTCGTGACGGTCACGCTGTAGGTGCCGCCGCTGGCGTCAGACATCTGCGTGGTCTTCGAGAGCGTGTAGGTGCAGGCCGCGTTGACCTTCTGCGCGAGCGCGACGGAGGTGCTGCCCGCGAAGGTCGCGTCGCCCGAGTGGACCGCCGTGATCGAGTGGTCGCCCACGGTGAGCGTCGAAGTCGTGACCGTCGCGCTGCCGCCGGACAAGGTGGCCGTGCCCAGCGAAGTCGTGCCGTCAAAGAATTCGACACTGCCGGAAGGCGTGCCGCTGCTGCTGCTCGTGACCGTCGCCGTGAAGGTCACCGCCTGATCAACCGTGGACGGGTTGGCGGATGAGGCCACCGTCGTAGTCGTACTCGCCTTGTTGACCGTCAGGTCGAGTACGGGGGAAGTCGCGGCGCTGTAGTTGGTATCGCCGCCGTATTCCGCCGTGATCGAGTGCGAGCCGACGGCAAGGCCGGAAGTCGTGAAGGTGGCCTGGCCGGAACCGTTGAGCGTCCCCGTGCCCAGCACCGTCGCGCCGTCCTTGAAGGTGACCGTGCCGGTCGCCCCGGCCCCGCCCCCGACGGCGTTGATTGTGGCGGTGAAGGTCACCGACTGGCCGATGACCGGTGAACTGTTATTGGCCACCGCGTTGATCGCCGCATTCGCCATCGTCACTGTCAGCGTGCCGTTGGCGAAATTGATCGTATAGTTGGCCGCCGTCACGCCGCCCGGCGTGATCGGGTAAGCGCCCGCGTCGCTGCTGGCGGTGGCCGTGGTGGTCAGGTTGAGCGTGCCGCCGAGGACACTCTCAGTGTCGCCATTGACGAAGCCCGTGTAAGTGGCGGTGAAGGCCGGCAGCGCGGCGCCGTAAGCCTTCGACTTGTTGTCGGCTTTGATTGTCAGTGCGACCGGCGCGACAGTCAGCGTGCCGTCGGCGAAGACAAAATTGTAATTGGCCGAACCGAGCGACCCGGCCGCCGCAGTGATGGGATAGCTGCCCACGCCGCTGCCGGCAGTGGCGGTAGTCGTCAGACCCGGCGTGCCGGTCAGTGAACCGGCCGTGTCACCGTTGACGAAGCCGGAGTAGCTGACGGTCAGCGCCGGCAGCGCCGTGCCGTAAGCCTTCGACTTGTTGTCAGCCGTGACGGTCAGCGGAACCTGTGTCACCGTCAGCGTACCGTTCGCGAAGGTGAAGTCGTAGTTGGGTGAACTGAGCGTGCCCGCCGCCGCGGTGATCGGGTAGCTGCCCGCGTTGCTGCTGGCGGTCGCGGTCGTGGCCACGTCAGGCGCGCCGGAGAGCGCAGCCTGAGAGTCGCCGTTGACGAAGCCCGAG